>NPIE01005099.1_pt1 | contig 48448 bp, 35 predicted proteins | sample 8637661 | NCBI WGS metagenome assembly NPIE01 (sample SAMN07420842, study PRJNA396082) | bioreactor metagenome | isolation source: sample BA12 brine-fed electro-methanogenic bioreactor BA | place: Japan: Kochi | collected 2016-12-09 | reverse complement strand
GCCTCGACGTCCACCTCCGCCGCCCCATCCGCCGGCTCGGGCTCTCGACCAGACGCTGGGATGTAGTAGAAGCGAACTTCGCTGAGACCGTATTGAGGCATTGTGCCCCATCCACTGCCGACCGTGAGTCGGACGTATTTGGCCGCGACACCTCCGAAGTCCACGGTGGTGTTGTGTGCGTAATCCGAGTTCGCGGTCGCCTGGGCCAGTTCCACGTCACCCAGAGCCGTCCAGTCCACTCCATCCGCCGAGTACTCGATCGTCACGTCCTTGAGGCCAAAGCCCAGGACCAGTTCAAACTCGACGTTATAATTCCAGACCCAGAGTTCATGCAGCTTGTAGAGCCGATCGAACTCGAACTGAATCCAGATGGGATCCGCCCCATCGACGCTGGTAAGCCACATATCGGTGCTCTTGGTCGAGTGCTGGTCCGCCTCGTCGAGTCCCGAGCGGTTGACGATGTTCTCGATGCCCTGCGTTGCCTCCGAGACGGCATTGGTGGTGACGATGATGTTCTTGGCGGCATAGGCGAAGGGTTCCGTCGTGAAGTTCCACACATCGCCCTTGAACACCGCGAAGTCCGGCGCGCTATTCACTTCATCCACACGCCAGTAGTAGGTCTGCCCGAAATCCAGAAGACCGGGATCGAAGGAATTGACATCCAGAGCCTGGGCCGTCGGTACAGTGGCGTCGTTAATGTCGGTCCAGTCCGTTCCCAGGTACACGTTGTGCGTGGCAGCCGAGGCACCCGGTTTCCAACCCAGGATCACATCACGCGGGATGTCGTCGCTGTCCGTTGGAGGGATGGGATTCGTCGCCTTGGTGACCGTCAAGGCCACCACCACCGATTCCATCCAATCGACCTGCCATCCGTTCGATGCGCCTTCCTGAAACGCGGACAGCGCAATGACGTCGTCGGGAGTCAGTCCCAGGTCGACCAGGGGCAGGACCACGTGAATGGTATCCCCTTCAATCGTGTATTCGTAGTCCTCAACCAGAGCGACGTCGTCTCCGGCCACGGGATCGTAGGCGTAGACGCCGTTGGGGTTGCCGTTGCGCCAGCCGAACTGGACCACGATATCGACCCCAATGGGCTTGGTCAGACCCGTCGGCGTGCCCTCGTACTCGGAGTTGTGATAGCCGGTGTCCGGATTGTTGTCCGTGTCGAGGAGCCAATGGTAGTAATACCGATTGCTCATGCCCGCCGGCGTCTCTGCTACCGAAGGTGCGAAAACACCATACACCGTCATCGTCAGATGCAGGTTTCCTTCCTCCACCCAGGCCTCGATGCGCTTGATGTCGCCGCTCGAATCGGCCATGTCGGACGGATCGTCCACCCCGAACACCTGTCCGCTGGCAGTGCCGCCGTACCCACTCATCGTCCACACCAGGGCGACCACCACCAGCCACAGGACGCGGGGGGGTACGACGATGCAAGGAAGCCTCCCCGGACATCGCGTGACGGATTGGAAATGAGATACGCGAGATGCTCGCACAAACGATTTCCTGCACATAGCTATCCTCCTTCTTCAAGACGACGCTTAAATGAGATGGTCCGTGACCCGGGAGCGGGTACGGCACGTGTCATGTCGCGGACTGCAAGGTGGATGCTTCTGTCAAGGGATGTGGACTGGGTGAGATGGCCGCCGCCGATCCGGAAGGTTACACGGGTATTGGCTGTCGCTCCGGGCTTCGCTATGCGTCGAATCCAGGCCATGGCTGCACATCTCCGGCTGGTCTGGCGCTGCGGATCAAGTCTGCTCGTAGCGCAGGGACGAATTCACCGCGCTGGAGCAAGGGCGGTCCGCAAACGAGAAACTACCTCCGAACCATTCTATTTGTACCAGAAAGAGCAACATACAACAAGGAAAAATGGCTTTGTGCGTCCCCGAAAGGGGCCTATGATGGGGTTGTTCGGACTTGGATCCCATCTGTGCTTGCGTGTGCCACTGGACAAAGGGGGCTCGATCGTGAATCGACGGCAGTTTCTACAGGGTATGGGGGTGGCTTCAGCCACGATCTGGGGCCAAAGAGCCTTGGGATTTGATGCCCCTGCAAGCGGTTTGGCGGTGCGGCCGACGCCGACCCCGCAGCAGGCCCGCTGGCAGGATATGGAACTCGGGATGTTCTTCCATTTTGACCTGCCAATCTATAAGCCCGGCTGGAACTGGCGCAGTTGGCGGGACCAGCCGACCCCCGAGATGTACCACCCTTCGAAACTGGACACGGACCAGTGGATGGAGGCAGCCAAGGCGATGGGCGCCAAGTACGCGGTCTTCGTCGCCAAGCATTGCAGCGGTTTCCTTCAGTGGCAGAGCGATCTCTATCCCTATGGCGTCAAGCAGTCTCGTTGGCGAAACGGCAAGGGCGATGTCGTACGCGATTTCGTCGAATCCTGCCGCAAGTACGATATCGAGCCAGGTTTCTACGCCTCCGTCAGCGCCAACGGTTACCTGGAGGTGGACAATCCCGGCCTGGTCAACCGGGGCAAGGGGGGCGACCCCGCTGCCCAGGCCCGCTACGTGAAGATCTGCGAGCAGATGCTGACCGAGCTATGGAGCCGGTATGGCGACCTGTTCGAAATCTGGTTCGATGGCGGTGCCCTGCCCGTCGAAAAGGGTGGGCCCGACCTCGTGCCGATCTACCGGAAATATCAGCCCAATGCGATCGTGTTCCAGGGCCCGGCTGCGTCCATCCGCTGGATCGGCAACGAGCGCGGCGTCGCCGGCTATCCCTGCTGGGCGACGGTACCGCATCGTCAGGACTACAACGGCCCGGGCGATCCGAACGGCGCTTACTGGCTGCCGGGCGAATGCGATGTGCCCGTCCGCAACCACGAATGGTTCTGGACGCCCGACGCCGCCCACAAGCTCTATTCGCTCGATGAACTGATCGGCATGTACTACCGCTCGGTGGGCCGCAACTGTAACCTGCTGCTCAACGCCAATCCCAACCCCGATGGGCTGATCCCCGAGGCCGATTTCCAGCGCTACGTCGAGTTTGGCAAAGAGATCCGCAGACGCTTCGATACGCCTCTGGCCCAGACCGACGGCAGAGGCGCTACCGTGGAACTAAATCTGCCCCAGCCGGGGACCGTTGACCATGTCATCATCATGGAGGACATCCGCCAGGGAGAGCGCGTCCGCAGGTACCAGATCGAAGGACTCACCGGCACCGAGACCTGGCGCGTCCTGTGCGAGGGACAGTCCATCGGACACAAACGGATCGAGAAGTTTGAGCCAACCGAAGTGGCAAAACTGCGCCTTCGTACCCTGGACTCCGCGGGCCAACCGCTCATCCGCACGCTGGCCGCATATCGCGTGGGGTAGGTTGCCCCGGCACATCGCAAGGGGATCATTTCGGTCGTGGGGGAGGTCCCTTCGGCAAGCTCTTCACTGCGCTGCGCTCCGTTCAGGATCACGGATAGAACGACGCAATTCGCCCGTTCGGGTCAGAGCAGCGACCGGTAGGCGTAGCCTTGGAGCATGAAGTCGAAGTCGGCCCATTCCTCCTCGTCAGCAGGCGTCCGGTAGAATGCGAAGCTGGCCGGCTCGTGCAGTGAACGCAGGTTCCACTCCATCAGCCCGCGACTGTGCCACCGCTGCATCTCCACGTGACCATCCGCATAGCCCAGTGTGCTGCTGTCGTCACGATGCCAGACGCCGAACGGATCGACCCATTGTCTCGACGCCGGGTTCATCACCCAGGAGCCGTTGTTGTACCCGCGCGGATCGCACTCCGCCAGGAACACGTACTTGGTCGCCGGCTGTTTGATGTCGGTGTAGTTGACACAGGGTCGGATCTCCCACGTGCCGGCCGGCACCGCGTTCATCCCGCCCGCGATCGAGTACGTGCGAAACGCGAACTGGTGACCCGGGCTGCTCTTGCGCCGGTCGGAAGGACAGCGGTAAACGTCCACGTCCTTGATATACGGCCAAAGCAGTCCTTGCTGGATGTACTCCTTCTTCTCTTCGACCGAAGAGCTGGCCCCCGACGGCGGAATCATGACCCAAGCGGCGTTCGAGGACGAAACCGGGCCGGCGGGCGTGCCGCCCGGGACCAGCTTGCTGTCGTTCTCGTCCTTGTACATCAGCCAGGCCAGCGCCAACGTGCGCACGTTGCTGCGACAGGTCAGACTCCGGGCTTGCTCTCGGGCCCTTTTGAGGGATGGCATCAGGATGGACATCAGCACCGCGATAATCGCGATGACCACCAGCAACTCGATCAGTGTAAATGCCCTGTTCTTCATGTCGCTTCTCCTGCCTCGCAACAGTGAGCGCCCTCGGCCGCTTCACAGCAGCAACCGTACAGAGTCCGCTCCAAGTCTACCGCCGGCGCGAGTACTACGCAATAGGCATATTCCACACAAACGTGCCTCCCGACCGCCCGAAAAACCATGGGCCGCGACATTGACAAACCGCCGCCGATGCCGTATTGGTCCAGTAGGAAGGAACGGTCCGGATGGGTCGTTAGGTAGGACATCGGAGAAAAAGGAGTTTGGCATGAAAGTACGCATCGAAGACACGTGCACCGCCTGCGGGCTCTGCTGTGACACCTGCCCTGAAGTGTTCGAGATGGGCGACGACATCGCGACGGTCATCGTCGATGAGGTCCCCGCCGAGCACGAAGACGCCGCGCAGCAGGCTGCCGACGAGTGTCCCGTCGAGGCCATTATCGTCGAATAGACCGCCTGCGCACCCACCCTCCACGGGGGACGTGTTTCAACTACGCCTCTGTCGATACCGATCCTTCGGGGATCGACGCCGTCAGGGCTGGGTCACGCAGCGCGGATCCATGAAGTGCAGCAGGTAATCGGGACCGCCCGCCTTGGTGCCGGCGCCGGACATCTTGAATCCGCCGAAGGGCTGCACTTTCACCAGCGCACCGACGCTCGGTCGGTTCAGGTAGAGGTTGCCCACTCGGAACTGGCGCACCGCGCGGTCGAGGTGCTCGTCGTTCTTACTGAAGATCGCACCGGTCAGGGCGAACCGCGTGGAATTGGCCCATGCGAGCGCTTCGTCGAAGTCCTTCGCCCGCATGATCGCCAGTACCGGACCGAAGACCTCCTCCTGCCCCAGACGCTTCTGCGGCGTGATCCCCTCGACGATCGTCAGCGGCGCGTAGTACCCCTTCTCCGGGACCTCGCTGCGGTACAGCACGGTGCCTTCCCTGGCCGCCAGGTCCGCGTACTCGGAAATGCTGCGCTGGGCCTTGGCGTCGATCACCGGTCCCATGTAGTTGCTCGGGTCCTCCGCCGGACCGATCTTCAGCTTCCTGGCCGCCTCGACCAGCTTGGGAACGAAACGATCGTACACTTTGTCGACGACGATCAATCGCGAGCACGCCGAGCACTTCTGCCCTTGATAACCGAACGCCGAGTACAGCACGTCCCGAATGGCGGCTTCCTCGTCGAATTCCTCATCGAGGATGATGGCGTTCTTGCCGCCCATCTCGCAGATCACGTGCTTCACCGAGGGTTGGTCTTCTGGAGTGCGACCGGCCCGTTCGATGATCCGCAGGCCCACCGACATCGAACCGGTGAAGGCGATCACTGCAACCTTTGGGCTGTCGACCAGCAGATCCCCGATCTGCGATCCGGGACCGGGGACATAGTTGAACACACCCTCGGGCAATCCCGCCTCGCGGAAGATCTCCACGAGATGGTGACCCACCACGGACGACTGGCTGGAGGGCTTGAAGACGACCGGGTTGCCCGCGACGATCGCTGCCGAACACATCCCGCAGGCGATCGCAAACGGGAAGTTCCACGGCGCGATGACCACCGCCACGCCCTTGGGTTGATAGAAACAGACATTCGATTCGCTCGCGTAGCTGCCGTTGTCCTGAGGCTCCCCCAGGCGGATCATCTCCCGAGCGTAGTATTCCAGAAAGTCGATGCCCTCCGCGACGTCATTGTAGGCCTGGGCCCACTGCTTGCCTTCCTCGAACACCTGCCAGGCCGAGTATTCAAAAATCCGCTGGCGCGCCAACGCAGCGGCCTTGACAAGATATTGAGCCCGCTGCGAGGGGTCGACGTCCCGCCAGGTCTGGAGGGCGCGCTCGGCCGTATCTAGCGCCTTCTCCGCCTCCCGCTGGCCCGCCTGGCACACCTTGCCGACGACTTGGCCCGGATCGGCGGGATTGACCGAATCCAGCGTAGCGTCCGTGGTGACGTCACGCCCGTCGATGTACAGCGGATAGGTACGCCCGAGTTGGCCGCGTACCTTCGCAATGGCTTCGGGAAAAGTCTTCTGGATGCCCGGATCGTCCACGCCAGGGAAGATCGGTTCGTTCACAAAGGCCGGCAACTCGAGTTGGGACGGATACGGAATGTGATTCTTGGTCATCGTATAGTAGACTCCATCATACGCATTGGCAAGTCTTGTGATATCTGCGGCAGGCCACGTCCTCTTTGCGGCGACGGATCAGCCGGTGGAAAGCTCCCGGCTCCGCGCCGAGGCCCGGTGCAGGGCCTGTGAAACAATCTTACCGAAATCGTTCGCATGGAACACGTTGAACGCCGCCTCCGTCGTCCCATTGGGCGTTGCAACACGAGCCGCCAGCACCGCAGGCGTGTTCCCCTCGCCCGCCGCCTTCTCCGCCAGCAGCGCTGCGCCCTTGGCGGTCTGGAGCACCAGGCTCTGCGCGTCCTCCTCGCTCAGACCCAGTTCGATGCCCGCCTTGATCATCTCCTGCATCAGCAGGAAGAAGTAGGCGGGTCCCGACCCGCTCACCGCCGTGACCGGGTCGAGCAGGTTCTCGTCCTCGACCACCACAACCTCGCCCACGCTCAGCAGAATCAGACGCGCCTTCTCGACCTTGGTCCGCGCCTTCGCATTGGCGTACAGGGCGCTGGCTGCTTCGTCCACCCAGGCGGGCATATTCGGCATCACGCGAACGATGGCCAGATCGCCCAAAATCGACGCGATCAGCGAAGTCGTAATGCCCGCGGCGATCGAAATCACCAGCGTGTCCTCGCCGACGCTGGTCTTGATGCTCTCCAGGGCTTCCTTCATGTTCTGGGGCTTGACACTCAACACCAGCACATCGACCTTGGAGGCCAGGTCCGCATTGTCGTCGGCGGTGCGGACGCCATAGTGCTCCCGGAGGTATTCGAGTCTTTCCGCGCGGACGTCACTGGCGTAGACCTTGCCGGGACGGTATACGCCCGCCTTCAGCACGCCGTTAACGAGAGCTTCGGCCATGTTGCCGCCGCCGATGAAACCGATCGTCTCCACAGTTCTCTCCTTCTCCGATCTTCGGGAAATGGCTTCACGCAGATCTCAAACGAACCTGCGGTAGAATAGAGTCCCGCGCGCGAAAAATCAACGCAAAACCCGCCCGGCGCGCATGGGAACGGCCGCGCCGCGTGCGATACGGCCATGTTTCGAGCTTGGACGTTGGGTCACTGGGCTTTGTTTCGGATTTCGGATTTCGCGTTTCAGACTTGGCCCGCCGGCGGGGCTATTTGGGCCAGATCAGCAGGCGCAGCCCCACGAGCAGCAGAAAGATGGCCAGCACCTTGCGGAAGTGCTCCTGCGGGATGCGGTTGACGAATCGCTTGGCGAGCCGCGCGCCGAGGAAAGAGGCCGGGACGAAAAGCAGCAGGCCCCAGCCCAGCAGGGGACTCAATCGGGTGCCCTCGTAGAAGTACGTGATCAGCCGGGACGTGTCGATGGCTAGCGCGATCGCCCCCGCGGTGGCCAGATAGACCGCCTTGGGCAGGTTGAAGGCCGTCAAGAACACCGCCCGGATGGCGCCGCCCATCCCGAAAATCCCCGCAAAGAACCCCGACAGCGCGCCACCCACGACACTGGTCCCCGTGCTCGCTGTGACCTGGAAGGAACTGCGCACCAACAGGAACATCACGTACAGCACCAGGAAACCCCCGAGCACGCGGGACAGGATGGCGCTCGATACGCTGAAGACCAGCGATGCGCCGACGATCGTCGCGATGATCCCCGGAATGCCAAAGCTCAGGATCAGCTTCCAGCGGATGCCCTCGCGAAAGAGGACCAGCTTCCAGACGTCACCGAACCAGTGCACGATGCCGACGAACAGCAGCGATTCCGCCAGCGGATAGAACAGCACCATCACGGGAATCATCACCGTCGACAGGCCAAAACCCGTCAGTGTACCGATGGCGTTGGCTACGATGACCACCAGGAGAATCAACAAGACTTCCATCGCGAATCCGTCCCCTCAGACCCTGCTCGACCGCGGCCTTGCGATGCCTCAGCCGGTCAACAACTCGAACTGCTCCTTGCTGAGGCACTGCCGCAGCTTCTGTAGCGCCGTCAGTTCGATCTGCCGGATACGCTCCTTGGTCAGCCCGAGTTCGTCACCGATCTGCTTGAGGGTTTTGGTCTTCTTCCGCACCGACGTGCCGAGCAGCCCGAAATGGTGCAGGATCACATGCTGCTCGCGCTCGTCGAGTTCCTCGCGAATCACCTCAGCCAAGCTCTGCCGGGTCCGCTCGATAGCGAGCACATCGGCGGCGGTCTCGCGCAGCCCGCGCTGGATTGTCGCCAGCGACTCGGCCCGCTTGCGCGTCAGCTCGGTGCTCCGACCCGACACCTTGGCGTATTCCTTGGCGATGTTCAGTGACGCCCTCCGGCTGAAGCGAAAACCCGTCGTGTAGTCGAATTCCTCTACCGCCTGGATCAGCGCGAAATTACCTTTGCTGACCAGTTCGGAGAAGTTGGCGCCGTCACCGGTGTGCTTGCTGGCGATACTGACGACCAGCCGCAGGTTGGCCTCGATCAGAATCCGGCGGATGTTCTCCGCCTGTTCGAGGTAGTCTTCGAGCTGCGACAGCAAGGTCGCGGAGACATGGGTCAGCCGGAGTTGGTGACGCTCCGTCGCCACCAGGTACTTCAGGTAATTGTACCGACGGAACAGATCGATCTCCTCGTCCCGGCTGAGAACCGACGTCGTTTTCAGCACCTGGAGGTACTCCGGCAGAAGGCTCTCGCCGACCATCTCGAAGGGCTCGACCCGTTTGTCCGGCGCAGGCGTCTCGGTCGTCAGAGGCCGACCCAGAATCCGCTCCCGAGCGTCCTCTCGCAAGAATTCCTCGTTGGCGACAAAATCAATCCGGCGCGCCAGCAGGGTCGCCGCCCGTCGCTGATTGATGATCCGGTAAACGGTGGCCCGACTGCGATCGAAGCGGGCCATCAACTGACGCACCCCGATTCCCTGCTTGTGCAGACGGTACAACTCCGCTGCCTCCGTCGGTTTCATCCGCCCCGCAGGCCGCTGAAAGACGGGGCGGTCGGGGTGTTGCTTTTCGTACTCCTGGAGGGTATAGCGAACGGTCTCGTGTGCGATCCCCATCTTCGTGCAGAGCTGCTCGATAATCTGATGCCGCGACGACGGGGTCTTGGCAGCCAGATTGCGGGCCTGCCGCACGAGTTGCTGTCGCTCCTTGGCACTGAGCCGGCGGAAACTGCCCGCCTGGGCCACGAGTTTCGGATGGTCCCGGACGAATCGTTCCACCGTCGATTCCAGGAACCCATACCGGCGCCCGTCCGGAAACACGAACTTGCGCGCCAGCAGGCCGCGCCGCCGCCAGCGCCCGATGGTCTTTGTCGAGACGTTGAACCGCTCAGCCAGTTCTTCGGTGGTATAGACCTTCTCGCCCTGTTCGGTGGCGCTCTCGCCAATCTTGGCGCTGAGCCTGGTGATGAAGACCTCCAGGTCCTCGCGAAGCTCCTTGCCCCCGATGAGTTCGTGATCGACCTCGGTCTTAGGGTGAAACCCGGTAATGTGGAAACACACAAAGTCGAAGGGATACTGCCGCGTCTCGTCGATCAGCGCATGAAGCTTCTCGGCGGCTTCGAGTTCGTTCCGCTGCTTCTCCTGCGGCGTAAATCGAAGCTGCATCAACAACTGCGCCAGATTCCCGTTCTTGATCGTACGCACGGCCACCCTTTCAAGCTCTCGTTTGGCCAAGTGTCTATTCTACCGTCCCCACGCGCAAAAGAAAAGGACAGTGTCATCGGAAATGACACTGTCCTCTGCATATCGGACGAAATCGTCTGTGGGGTCAGGCCACGAGGCTCTTGGCGGTGTCGACCGCCGACGCTGCATCGGGGGCGTAGCCCTGAGCCCCGATCTTCTCGGCAAAGCTCTGCGTTACCGGCGCGCCGCCCACCATGACCTTGGCCTTGACGCCCGCTTCCTGTAATGCCTTGATCGTCTTTTCCATGCCCGGCATGGTCGTTGTCAGCAGTGCACTCATGCCCACGAGCTGGACGTTCTTCGACTTGGCCTCCTCGACGAACCGCGCCGGCGCCACATCCACGCCCAGATCGATCACCTCGAAACCGGCGCCCTTGAGCATCATGGCCACCAGATTCTTGCCGATATCGTGCAGATCGCCCTGAACGGTGCCGATCACCAGCTTGCCGATGGGCTGTACGCCCGCCTTCGCCAGTTCCGGCTCCAGCACCTCCATCGCCATCTTCATCGCCCGCGCCGCAATCAGCACCTCGGGGATATAGACCTCGTTCTTCTTGAAGCGGTCCCCGACCACGTCCATGCCCGCGATCAGCCCCTCATCCAGAATGCTCTTCGGCGCCATCCCCTCGCTCAGAGCCGCCTTCGTCGTGCTCACCGCGGTGGCCTGGTCCCCTTTGATGACGGCTTCGGCCAATGCTTTCAGGTCTGCCATTTTTCGTCACCTCAAATCTGCATCGGTTGCTGGTTTCTTCCCACACCTCCAAAGCGACCATTTAACCGCATCCAGAAGCGTCGAACAAGCAGAAAATCCGTTTCCCGGCCCAAAACATGGCCTCGGCGCCGCCTGCCGGGGGGCCACACCGAACGACATCGCCAATCCCCCGTATACTTGTGACGGATTCGACGAAGGGATCTTCGATGACCGACGACACCAAACGCCATCAAGAGCACGACCATGACGATCACGATCACGCCGCGGACCTGCGTGACGTCTCGCGAAAGCGGCTCTGGTGGGCCTTGCTGATCAATCTCGCCTTCCTGATCCTCGAGGTAATCGGTGGCCTCGTCACCGGCAGTCTGGCGCTGCTGGCAGACGCCGGGCATATGCTCACCGACGTCCTGGCCCTGGCTCTGGCCATCTTCGTCGCGCATCTGGCCAAACGTCCCGCGACCCCGCAGCGCACCTTCGGCTTCCTCGGCGCCGAGGTCGTAGGCGCCTTCCTCAACGGAGCGACCCTCATCCTGATCGTGGGTCTGGTCTTCTGGAAAGCCATTGGGCGATTGATGCAGCCGGTCGCAGTCGAGGGAGCCGGCATGCTGATCATTGCCGCGGCAGGGCTCGGCGCCAACCTCGCCAGCGCCTGGGTGCTGGCGGGTAGCCGAAGCGAGAACGTCAACGTCGAAGGGGCCTTCCTGCACATGATGGCGGACGCTCTCGGCTCGGTCGGTGCGATCGTCGCGGGCGTGGTCATCCTCACGACCGGCTGGACGCCGATCGACGCCCTGACGAGTATGGTCATCGGGCTGCTCATTCTATGGAGCAGCGTCGGGCTCTTGCGACGGACCCTCGCCATGCTCATCAACGCTACGCCCAGCCACCTCGACTATGATGAGATCAAGGCGGCGCTGGAGGCCAACGAGCACGTCGCCGAGTTGCATGATCTTCACATCTGGGCGGTCACGTCGGGCTTTTCCGTCCTGACCGCCCATATCCAGCTTCGCGAGGAATGCTGCAACACGCAGCACTGGCAGCAGTGTTTGCGCGAGCTGCAGGACATGCTCCACGAGCGTTTCGGGATCGAGCATGCCACGCTGCAATTCGAGCCGGAAGGCTACGCGAAGGACCGGCGTCGGTTCTGACGCGCCGATTGTCGCCCCCCGGACTCGCACATCAGTCGATCCAGGGCCGGGCCTGCTTGATGTTGAGCCGGCCGTCGGCGGTGATCTTGAATTCGATGTCCATGGCAAACTGCCTGTCGCCCCGAGGGACCTGGTACAATGGTCGGAAGTGCAGGTTGATCAGCCTCATCGTGTCCGCCAGTTCGAAGATCTGCGCCTTGGTCAGAATGGGACCGCCGTCGGCGACGAGGTTGGAATGCCGCACGTACTGGATCTCGTACCGTTCGACCCCCGCCAGATCGGCCACCAGAAACTCGTCGGGAATCGAATTCGCCGGTGGATTCGTGACCAGGTCCTCACCCACCTGCACGTTGACATAGTACCCCTGCCAGTTGACATCGTAGATGTTCTTCGTAACCGCCACCCCGTTCGCCTGCTCGTTCGCGTAGTTGGGGTGGACCAGCACGCCCATCGCCGCCTGGAGGTGGTCGATCCGGTAGAAATCCCGCTCCTCGAACGCCCGATACGTCCACAGGCCCGCCCAGACCTGCTGGATGCTCTTGGCGATATGTCCCTCGTCCCGATGGTGTGTGTACGATTCGTACAGCCCGGCGCCGTTGAAATCGGGCAGGTCCTCGTTGTTCGTGCTGGACCGACAGCGCAGCGACGTCCCCGCTGCGAACGATCGGTGCATCGCCGCCAGCCTCTCCAGCATCCAGGAGGGCATCCTCCCTCGACGCAGCGTCTTGCGGAAGGCGTCCAGACGGGCCTCGCGAACCTCCGGATCTCGCTGGAAATCCGGATCGGCCATCATCGTGGTCGCCGTCTCGTAGAACCCGTTAAGTTTCATGAACTCGTCATAGAAGTGGAAGGGCACGGCGAACCCGTCCGGGACCATCCCCGACGGCAGACAACGGCGCAACTCCGCCACGTTGGCGGCCTTGGCGCCGAAACTGTTGGCGTCTGCAAAGCGGATTTCGTCCAGTGAGGCAATCTCAGTGACCTCCAGATTCCTCGGTGGAACCTGCCCTTCTGCCGGGCGGATGGACTCCAGAAACGCCTCGACCTCCTCCCGAGAGGCCTCCTCGATCACATACCGGTCGGGCTCCACGACAAATCGCACGTACTTGCTCACCAGAGGAACGATGTCCGCCTGGCTCGCCGCATCGCGGATATAGGCGTTGGGCGTATCATTCTGCCTGGCCTTGACGTTGATGTGCGACAGGGGGGTCTGGGGGAGCTCGGTAATGATGCCCGCCACGTGCGAAAGCGTGTTCGGAATCGTTCGATAGACCACGATGTCACGAGCCGAGACGGTCTGGGCGCCCTCTACCAACCTAAGTCGCCCGTAGCTCTGCCCAGGGTTCAGTGCGGTATAACGAATCCCTGCGAAGAGGTCCTCCGTCCGAATGACCGCGACGGACGACCCTTCATAGAGCTCCTTCTCCGTCTCGAACAGCTCGCGCTGCGTCTGCCCGGCGGCATGATAGAACAACCGCTCTGGGGCAAACGGCATCTGCTCGCAGATCAGTCCCAATGCCAGTTCGACGAACGCAAAGCTCACCGGGTCCGTGGGCCAGAATTCCATCGTGTAGATGCCCTGCGTCGCCTCGTCGGGCGCATAATGGTCGTGGGCAATGAGGCTGCCCGCCAGATTCCTGCGTCCGTCGGAGAAGTAGGTCTGCCGGCTGAAGGTTGCCAGGTCCATCGTCCACCCCAGGCAGTCGGTGGCGAAATCGTAGTGGTAGGCATATGTCCTGCTGTTCTGGAAATAGAGCTGCGGAGTGGCCGTATCGACACCAGCGATGAAGAATTTCACCTCCTGCGCCTGCATCGCCCCGGGAAAATTCTCCCGATTGGCGAAGAATTCGAAGGCCGCACGATCCTCGATCCGACACGTCCCGCATGCCGGCGACAGCGCGCAGGCCTGCCCCTGCGCCAGCCCGGCAGCCGCCAGCAGCAGGCCCGTCCCCGCCATGAAGAACATCGTCCTCTGTCGTTTGATGATTCCAGCCCGTCCTTTCCGTCGGACCACCGTCCAACGCTGTTGGAAGCGGTCCGCCCTCCCATTGTACCACATCCCAATGGATCTGGACCGACCCGGGCGTCTGCAACCTTGGGAAACAGGCGAATAAGCTTGACGATCCCCCGCCCCGACCATAGTATCACCCCCGTGCAATTTGCGTCTTTTTCGCATCTTACGAAGGGATACTCAGCCGATATGAAAACGTTCCAGGGATCTCTGACGTTCGGAGCGGTCCTGCTGCTGGCGGCGATGCTACTGGGCGGCTGCGGACCGAAAGACGAATCGGCCGGATTCGTCGATCAAGTGATCGGCGAAGAACTGGGCCCGACCATCGGATCGCTGGCCGACGTGGCGCCCCCTGAGCCGGTAATGGTCGAGGGCTATGGTCTCGTCGGAGGGCTGGCCGGTACCGGTTCGCCCGCCTGCCCGCCGGACATCCGCGCCTACCTCAAGCAATACATTCTCTCCCAGGTCCCGAGCGGATCTGTCAGCCCGGACGACCTGATCAACAGCCGAGACACCGCGGTCGTCAGACTGGAGGCAATAACGCCGCCCGCCGCCTTCCGGGGCGACCGTTTCGACGTCAGGGTCACCCCGATCTCCGGCGCCGACACCACCTCGCTGCACGGAGGTTGGCTGTACAAGGCGAACCTCAAGCGGACCGGCACCTTCGGCGCCTCGTCCCGAACCCTCGGGGAAGTGGAAGGACCCGTCTTCATCAACCGGATCGGCGTGACCGAACCCGATCTGACCACCGGGTACGTCCTGGGCGGAGGACTGACCCTGTACGATTACGTGGGCGCCCTGCAACTGCGACAGTCCGATTTTGTGGCGGCCAGCGCCATTCGCGACCGTCTGAACGAACGCTATGGTCCCGGCACGTCTCAGGCTGTTTCGCCGACCGAGGTGGGATTCGTCATTCCCGCCGAGTTTCACAATCGCCGGGAACGCTTCATCTCGATGCTGACGCTCACCTTCCTGACGCACAGCCCGGAGTTGACGCAGATGCGGATTGATGCCCTCCGCGAAACGCTCATCGAATCCGACGACAAGAAGATCAGTGAGATTGCCCTGGAAGCCATGGGTCGCGAGGTATTGACCGCGTTGCGCCCGCTGTTCGATGCCCCGGATGCCGAAGTCCGCCTCCGAGCCGCCCGCTGTGCCCTGAACCTGCGAGAGGACGAAGCGATCGGGCCCCTGCGGGCGATCGCGCTGGACGAGACGTCACGATACCGCCTGGAGGCCCTGGACGCCATGGTGGTCGGCGCCCGCCGCAACGATGCCGCTCTGCTGGCCAGGCGGCTCCTCCGCGACGCGGACACCGCCGTTCTCCTGGCCGCCTACGAGGCCCTGCGTCGCATGGACGACGTGGCCGTCCAGAAGGAGCCCGTCGGACGCAGCTTCTATCTGGAACAGGTCGTGCAGACCGACCGCAAGGCCATCTTCGTCGCCCGCAGTGGGCTGCCCCGCGTCACCGTCTTCGGCGCTCCCTTGACCTGCGCCGACAACATCTTCGTCGAGGCCGCCGACCAGACGGTGGTCGTCAATTCCCGCGCCGGCCAGAACTATGTCGCCGTGACGCGGAAGGCCCCCGGGGATGCCGGCGTGATCGGACCCGTCCGAGCGGGCTTCACCGTCAGCGAAATCGTCCGCGCCCTCGGTGCCGAGCGGCGGCGGACGCAGGCCGGACGCCTCCTCGGTCTGGCCACCCCGTATTCGGATGTCACCGCAGTGATGGAGCGAATGTCCCAAAAAGACGCCGTTCAAGCGGAGTTTTGGGTCGGCCCCCTCCCAAAAATCGACCGAATAGTCAAGAAATGACCCGCGTCAGGCCGATAACACAGGAGTGTGTTGTCCGATAAATCGCCCGGACTCGGGATGAGTGTCTTCGCGGAAAACCAATCGGAATCAAACAGAATATGCGACTTGAGAAGATCATCCTTGACGGATTCAAGAGCTTTGCCGACCGCACCGAATTCCATTTCGATGCCTCGGTCATCGGTATTGTCGGACCCAACGGCTGTGGCAAGAGCAACGTGGTCGACGCAGTCAAATGGGTGCTGGGCGAGCAGAAGCTCAAGAGCCTTCGCAGCGATCAGATGGCGGACGTGATCTTCAGCGGCAGCAGCAGCCGCAAGGCCTGTGGCTCCGCCGAAGTGGCCCTGGTGATCTCCAACCCCGACGGCGCCAGCGGACGACTGCCCATCGATACCGAACAGGTCCAGATCTCCCGGCGCATCTACCGCAGCGGGGAATGCGAGTACCGCATCAACAACAAAATCTGCCGGCTCAAGGACATCCGCGAGCTGTTCATGGACACCGGCGTCGGCAACCGTGGCTACTCCATCATCGAACAGGGGCAGATCGAGCAGTTGGTGGGCGCCTCCAAGTCCGACCGTCGGATCGTCTTTGAAGAGGCCGCCGGCATCAGCAAGTACAAGGCCCATAAGAAAGAAGCCCTCCGCAAACTCGAACGCACCGAGCAGAACCTGCTCCGTCTGGCTGACATCCTCGAAGAGGTCGCCAAACGCCTCCGCAGCGTCAAGCTCCAGGCGGGCAAGGCGCGCAACTATCTCGAATACACCGCGCGACTCAAGGAGTTGCAGGTCAACTACTCGCTCGTCGAATACGGACGCAACAAAGAGCAACTGGACGAGAAGAAGCAGGCGTTGCACGACGCCAGCGAGCGCTTCTCGTCGGTGGCCGCCGAAGAGGCGGGCGCCGAAGCGGAGATGAGCCGCCTGGGCAACGCCATCATCGAGACCGAGCACCGCCTCAGTGAGACCGGCAACACCCTTGTCGCCATCCAGAGCAAGATCGACCAGAAACTCCAGCGGATCGAATTCCTGCGGTCCCGCATCGAGGAACTGAGCAAACGCAAGACCACCGCGAACGGTGAGATCGAACGGTTGCGCGGACAGGCCGACGTCGTCACTCGCGACTTGGCTCGCCACCGACAGGAGGTGACGGGTTGTGACTGCACCGTACAGCAGCGCACCGAGGCGATCCGCGAGGTCCAGGCGATCACGGAAGAAGCCGACGCCCAACTGGCGTCCCTCGAAGCGGAGCTCGAGGATGAGAAGTCGGGAATCATCGACATCGTCCGCCGTACCGCCCAGCTTCACAACGAGATTCAGAGCCTCTCGAGCTACCGTGACAACCTCTCGAACCAGAGGAATCGCCTGGCCGGTCGGGCCCAGACTGCCAAGGCCGAGCTCGAACGGCTCCTGACCGACAAGGCCCAGCACAATGCACGTCTGTCCGACATCACCCGCGTGCTGACCGAACTCGAAGAGAACCTCGAATCGAAGCGTCAGAAGATCGAAGAGGCGGAAACGCAGATCGTCGAGCAGAGCAAACAACTGGCCGGCAATAAAGAGGCCCGCAGCGCCCTGAGCAGCGAGTTGGCGGTGCTGACCGACATGGAGAAGCGTCACGAGGGTCTGGGCCAGGCGGTCAAGAGTGTCCTCCAGAGCCAGACCGATGCCGACCGCAAGATCGACTATATCGACGGCATCCTCGCCGACAAGATCAAGACGAGTGTCGAACATGCCATTGCGGTCGAAGCTGCCCTCGAAGGCCTGACCGATGTCCTGCTGGTCAGGAGTGCCGACAGGTTGCTGGCCGATCCCGAAACGCTTTCGGCGCTGACCGGTCGCGTCCATTTCTGCTGTCTCGATCGAGTGGACCCGTTCGTCGACGACGTCGATTTCTCGCGCCATCCCGGCGTGCGAGGCCGACTCGTGGAATTCGTCTCCTATGAAAGCCGGTATGCCCCTCTCGCCTGGAAGCTGCTCGGCAAGACCATCCTGGTCGAATCACTGGACGTCGCGACCAGTTTGAGCGGCTATCTGCGCGATGGCTATTCCTTCGTCACCCTGGCGGGAGAATGCCTTAGTGCGGAAGGCCTGCTGCGTCTGGGCCCGCTCGGCAAGACCTCCGGCCTGATCTCTCGACGCAGCCGCATCGATCAGCTCGTGCAAACCATCGATGGCATCAACGCCGAGATCGCCCAGCTCGAGGGCCAGATCCAGAGGAACACCCAGACCAAGATCCACCTGGACAAACTCTGCAAAGACCTGCGCACCGCCATCTACGAGGCCAACACGGAAAAGACCCAGGTCAACTCCAAGCTGGCCCATTTCGAGCAGGACATCAAACGCCTCAAAGAGGAAGAGCCTCTGATCGCCAGCGAACTGGGCTCCCTCGAAGAGCAGATCGCCCAGTCCGTCCAGAAGGAGTATGACTCCCAGCAGAGACTCACCGAACTGGAGGCCGTCAACAACCAGCGGGCCGCCCACATTCGCGAGCTCGAAGCCATGTACGATGAGTTGCGCGAGCAGCAGCAGAGCCGATTGAGCGAACTGACCGAACTGAAAGTCCAGTTAGGCCAGGCCATCGAACAGCAAAAGGGCCTCAAGCAGATCATCGAGAGCCTCGAAATCCAGATCGAAACGAATCGCAAGACGTTCGCCACCGCCGAGCGGGACGTCCAGTTGTGCGCCGAGCAGATGGCCGAGGCCCAGCGGGACATCCTGGCTTGCGAGGCAACCGTCTCCGAACTGTTCGTCGAGAAGGAGACCCAGCAGCGCGACAACCGTCAGTTGCAGGAAGAGCTGGAGACCCTCGCGAGCCAGCAGAAAACCAAAGAAGAGATCGTCCGCGCCCGGCGCGCCCAGAAGGAAGAGGTCGAAGCGGTCATCGCCGAGATTCGCATCCAGATCGGTCAGTTGGAGGTTCGCCAGCAGGATCTGGTCGAACGCGTTCGCGACGAGTTGCAGATCGAGCTGGCCGAGGCGTACGCCGAGCGAACCACCGATGATGTCAATTGGGAGCAGGTCAAAGGCGAAATCAACGAGTTGCGCGGCAAAATCGAGCGGCTCGGCAACGTCAACCTCGACGCCATTGAAGAACAGAGCACCCTCGAAGAACGGCACACTTTCCTCGCCAACCAGGTGCAGGACCTCAACGAGAGTAAGAGCCAGTTGCAGCAGCTCATCAATCGGCTCAACAAGCAGAGCCGCGAGAAGTTCGTCGAAACGTTTGACCAGATCCGCGCGAACTTCCAGCAGATCTTCCGCAAGCTCTTCGGAGGCGGCAAGGCCGACATCGTGCTGGAGGAAGCAGACGACGTGCTCGAGGCCGGCATCGAGGTCATCGCCAAACCGCCGGGCAAGGAGACGCGTAGTATCTCGCTGCTCAGCGGCGGGGAGAAATCCATGACCGCCCTGGCGCTGCTGTTTTCGGTGTTCCGCAGTAAGCCGAGCCCGTTCTGTTTCCTGGACGAGGTCGATGCCGCCTTGGACGAGGCCAACACCGAGCGGTTCACGATGCTGCTGCGCGAGTTCCAGAAGGAAAGCCAGTTCATCGTCATCACGCACACGAAGCGCACGATGAGCATTGCCGACGTGCTGTTCGGCGTCACGATGCAGATGCAGGGCGTCAGCAAGAAGATCAGCGTGCGGTTCGACGAATACGAGGAGGAGCCTGCCGCCGCGTAGCCGCATGCGACAGCGCCATGCCGCCGGGGAGGGGGCCGATGGGCGGTAGAATTCGCGTTCGTTCGGGAACGCTTGAGGATCGTGCATGGAGCAGAAAACAGACATCTATCACGTAAACAATGGCATGGTGCTGCTGGGCGAACCCATGGGTGGGGTCGAGTCGGTAGCGTTTGACTTCATGCTGTCCGCTGGCGCCGCCCTGATGCCCCAGGGCGCCTGCGGCGCCGCCAACGTCATCTCCGACTGGATATTTCGCGGCGCCGGTGACCGGGACAATCGACAGTTTGGCGACGCCCTCGACGGGCTGGGCCTGCACCGCTCGGATTCGGTGGGAAGCGCCCACCTCTCCTTCGGTGCTGCCCTGGAATCGAGTAACTTGGCCGCGGCGCTGGCCCTCCACGCCGACGCGGTTTTACGACCCCGCCTGACCGATGAGGAATTCCTCCCCGCCCGCCAACTGGCCCTGGAAGGTGTGTTGGCGCTCGACGACGAACCCCGTCACAAGGTGATGATCGAGCTGCGCAAGCGGTTCTACCCCTCGCCCCTGGGCCGCAGCAACATGGGCGAGGTTGAAGACCTAGAGAAACTCACCGCCGATCGCGCGCGGGACATTGTCAGGACCCGTTTCGACGTCGGCCGCACGATCTTCACCGTCGCCGGCAAGTACGACTTCAACGCGGTCTGCGACCAGATGGAAGCCCTGTTCGGTTCCTGCGAGAGCCTCGCCTTGGGTTCCATCCAGATCGAACCCCGCGCCGGTAAGTACACGCACCTTCCGAACGAGGGTTCACAAGTCCACATTGGCGTGATGACCGACGCGGTGCCGTTCACCCACGCCGACTACTACGACATCCGCGTCGCCACCTCGATCCTCTCGGGCGGCATGAGCGCCAGGCTCTTCACCGAGGTCCGCGAAAAGCGGGGCCTCTGTTATGCCATCGGCGCCCGCTACCACAGCCTCAAGGACGCCGCCGGAATCATGTGCTACGCCGGCACCACGCCCGACAAGGCCCAGGACACCCTGGATGTGATCATCGCCGAGTTCCGCCGCCTGGCCCAGGGGATCACCCGCGAGGAGCTCGAACGCGCCAAGGTCGGCCTCAAGAGTTCGCTCATCATGCAGAGCGAGTCCTCCGGAAGCCGCGCCGGCGCCATCGGCAGCGACTATTACATGCTCGGTCGTGTTCGCAGCCTGGACGAGATCAAGGAGAAAATCGAAGCGACCACGATCGATTCGATCGTGGCCGCCTTGCAGCGAAATCCCTTCGAAGAATTCACCGTGGTGACCATCGGTCCCCGCGAGGTTCGCGTCGAGTAAACCTATGCGCTTTGAGCAGAAGAAACTATCGAATGGCCTGGTCCTGATCGGTGAGATCAACCCGGCCGCCAAATCCGCCGCCGTCGGCTACTTCGTCCGCACCGGATCCCGCGACGAATCCATGGACGTCAACGGCGTCTCCCACTTTCTCGAACACATGCTCTTCAAGGGCACCGACACGCTCGGTCCGCAGGAAGTCAACGAGGCCTTCGACCGGCGCGGCGCGCAATTCAACGCCTTCACCAGCGAAGAGAACACCGTCTACTACGCCTCGGTGCTCCCCGAATACCTGCTGGACATCACCGAACTATGGGCACAACTGATGCGTCCCGCTTTACGCGACGAAGACTTCGACATGGAAAAGAACGTGATCAAAGAAGAAATCGCCATGTACGAAGACACGCCGAGCTTCGACGTGATCGACCGCTGTCGGACCCTGCACTACGGGACCCATCCCTGCGGCAACAGCGTCCTCGGCACCACCGCCAGCATCGATGCGATGACCGCCGCGCAAATGCGCGGATACTTCGCGAAGCGCTACGCGCCGAACAACGTCGTCGTCGCCTGTAGCGGCAACTTCGACTGGGACCGCTTCTGCGCGACGGTTGACAGCCGCTGTAGCAACTGGCAGCCCCAGACGGTGGATCGCGTGCTGTCCGACTTCGAAGGCACGCAGGCCACCGAACGGCTCGGCAAGCCCAGCCTCAATCGCGAGCATATCTGCCTGATCCAGGCGGGAGTCTCCGCCCAGGACCCCAGACGCTTTGCCGCCTCGTTGCTCTCTCTCATCGTCGGCGATGATTTCGGGTCGCGCTTCTACTGGGAACTGGTGGATAAGGCCATCGCCGAGGCCGCCTCGATGCACTTTGGCCCCATGGACGGCACCGGACTTTTCTATAACTATCTGCGATGCAGCACCGCCAACGTGCCGCGCGTCATGGAGATCGTCGCGAGCATCTTCCAGGACCTGCTCTGCGACGGGATCTCCGAGGAAGAGCTGACCAAGGCCAGGAACAAGGTCCTCAGCGCCCTGGTGATCAAGAACGAACTGCCCATGGGTCGCCTGGTCGACCTGGGCTTCAACTGGATGTACCTGGGCCAGTACCGCCCGGTCGAGGAGGACGTCGAAGCCACCAAGGCGGTCCGCGTCGAAGAGGTCAATGCACTGATCCGCGAGGTGGACCTGAGCCGGTTCACGCAATATTCGCTCGGACCGGTCGCGGTTTAACCGACACGCATTTGCGGAACCACCGCAGGAACGATCGTGCCGCTGCAAAGTCGTAGACAATTCCTGAAATCGCTGAGCCTTGCTGCCGCGTCGCTGGCTGCACCCAGACTCTTTGCGCAAGGTCAGCCGTCGTCGCCCGACCATCCGAATGTCCTGCTCATCATGACGGACGACCAGGGCTGGGGCGATCTCCGTTCCCATGGCAACGAGCGAATCGATACGCCCACCCTGGACCGGTTCGCCGCCGAATCGGCGCGGTTCGAGCGGTTCTTCGTCAGCCCGGTCTGCGCGCCGACCCGCGCGAGCCTGCTGACCGGCCGCTACCATCTGCGCACCGGCACCCATGGCGTCACGCGTGGCTACGAAACCATGCGCACCGAGGAAGTGACGGTCGCCGAGGCCCTGAGGCAGGGGGGCTACGCTACCGGCTGTTTCGGCAAATGGCACAACGGCGCCCATTATCCGCACCACCCCAACGGACAGGGCTTCGATGAATTCTTCGGTTTCTGCGCCGGTCACTGGAACAACTACTTCGATACCGGGCTCGAGCGCAATGGCCAACCCGTCGAAACGAAAGGCTACATCACCGATGTCCTGACGGACGCTGCTCTCGACTTCATCGAAAGGCACCGCCAGGAACGATTCTTCTGCTACGTGCCCTACAACGCCCCGCATGGACCGTTCCAGGTCCCGGACGGGTATTTCGACAAGTACCAGGCGCAAGGTCTCGACGATCGGCTCGCCTGCATCTATGGCATGTGTGAGAACCTCGACGACAACATCGGCCGTCTGCTGCATCGCCTGGATGACCTTGGCCTGCGCGACAATACGATCGTCCTGTTCCTCACAGACAATGGACCGAATTCCGACCGCTTCAATGGCGGCATGCGAGGGCGCAAGGGCAGCGTCGATGAAGGGGGTGTTCGCGTCCCGTTGTTCGTCCGCTGGCCTGGACGTATCGAGCCGGGCACCCCGGTCTCGCCGATCGCGGCCCACATCGACCTGTTCCCCACGATCGTGGAGCTCTGCGGACTGCCCATGCCCGAGACCCTTCCGCAGGACGGCAGGAGCCTGGCGCCCTTGCTGATGGGCGAGCAACCCGACTGGCCCGATCGCATGCTGTTCACCTTCCGCACGCCGGGCGCCGACGCGCAGAACATTCGCGGTTCCGTGCGGACCCAGCGCTGGCGGGCGGTCAAGCGGGCACAGCACTGGCAACTCTACGACATGGTAGCCGACCCCGCCCAGCAGGAGGATGTCGCGAAACAGAACCCGAACGTCATGACGCAGTTGCGCGGTGCGTTCGAAGCCAAGGTCGCCGAAGTAACCAAAGCAGGGTTCGATCCGATCCCAACCCATGTCGGCTATGCCGACTGGCCAACGGTTGCATTGCCCGCCCATGAGGCATTTCTGGAGCCTGCACGCAGGCAGGGAATCAGCTACGTGGGCGCTTCCGGCTGGGCCAACGACTGGATCACCAACTGGACCGATCCGGACGCCTGTGCCTGGTGGCCTCTCAAGGTCGTCAGGTCTGGGCGTTTCAGCATCGCCGTGATGTATTGCTGTGCTGAAGCCAACCTGGGGTCACGAGTCCGTGTCGAGTTTGGGGACCAGGCCATCGAGGCGGTCGTTCGCAAAGCCCACGATCCCGAGTCCGTCGCCAGTCCCGATCGGGTCCCCCGCGGAGAAGTATACGAGAAGAACTGGGCCACGCTGCCTCTGGGCGAACTGGCCCTGGAGCCCGGACCCGCGCGTCTGGTGCTCCGAATGACGAAGATTCCGGGCCCCCGGGCCTGCGATATCAAGGCCGTGAAAATACAGTGGCTCGGATAGAAGGCAAGGATGTTGGCCGGCGGCGGACGCTGCACCGCGGGCGCGAGGAGGTGATTCGAATCGTGAGTAAGGACGGCAAGAAGATGTCGGGCAACGTGGAACGAGTGCTGCGGGCGATGGATGTGATTCCTCCCTTCGGTGGCGATCGGGCCGCAGACGATCGCGAGGACGCATCGACCTGCCACCAGGGGCGCGCGCCGCGAATTCGTCCCTGGAAGCGATCTGAGCCGGACCTCGACGACCCGAACCAGGCGAACCCCGCAGGGACCGCCCACGAAGCGGGCGAGCCGATCCCCACACTCGACTTGGGCGAGAAGATCCTTGCAGAGCAGCGTCGCATGACCGCGCGCAAGCGAAAAGCCCCCGGCGTCGCTGCCTCCGAGGAATCCTCGCCCAGCCGGCCTCCCGTCGTGCCGATGCGCGCTGAACGCGCCGTCGAACCGTTGGCCCGGGACGTAGTCGAATTGCAGCAGATCGTCGCCGAAATCGTCGCCCGCGATATCGAACGGCTTTGCACCGGACCCATGCGGACGGCAAGCTGATCGGTTCCCCAGGACCTGCGTCCCCGGACGACTCCTGACTCAGGCGAGCGAAGACGTTCCCTCCACACACCATCCATCGCCCCACGCCGTGTGCCGACCACACCCGCACGCTCGGCGTGTGTGTGTGAAAACATCGTGGCGGTCGTGTGGCAGCCTCAAAGCTTGTCCTGAGCGAAGTCGAACGGAGCGAAGCCTTGGCGATGGCGAATGCGAATGCCGCTCGCGTGGCAGGGGAGGCCAGCGCTTTGAGCCATTCCCGGCGCGCCGGGACTGCCACCCCGGCCCNNGCCTGGAAAACACCGATGCCCCAACATCTCAATAGGCACCACGCTCTGCCCTTGGCGAAATGGGCATGACAGTCAGCGCTTCGTGTGGTATGCTGGAGTCCGAACGTACGATCCGCAGGCGTGGGGGCCCGCACGACAGGGATTGGATACTCGGAGAAGGATGGCCAGGAAGTTCACATTGAAATCCCGAACGGCGGCCGGGGATATCGATTTTTCCGCCGATCTGAACCGCGAGCAGTTGGCCGTCGCCACCGCGCCGGGCGGACCCATGCTCGTCGTCGCCGGTGCCGGCAGCGGCAAGACCCGGGCGTTGACCTATCGCCTCGCCTGGCTGATCCACCACGGCATCGACCCCTCCCGCATCCTCCTCGTGACCTTTACCAACCGCGCCGCCCGCGAGATGCTCAGCCGCGTCGAGGTCCTCGTCCAGCAGAAGACCCGCGAGCTCTGGGGTGGCACCTTCCACCATATCGCCAACCGGATCCTGCGGATTCACGGCAAGCGGCTGGGCATCTCGCCCGATTTCACGATCCTCGACCGCGAAGACGCCCGCGACCTGCTCGCCTCCTGCGTGGATGAGGCAGGCATCGCCATCCGCGAGCGGCGCTTTCCCCAAAAGGGCGTTCTGGCCGCGATCTCCTCCTTCCTCCAGAACACGCTGGAACCGCTCGACGAGGTCCTCAGCAGGCGCTACCCGATGTTCGTCGAAGAGATCGCCGGCGTCGAGAAGGTGCTGACGCTCTACACCGAGAAGAAGCGCCAGCGACAACTGCTGGACTTCGACGATCTGCTCAGCGCCTGGCTGCGCCTCATGGTCCACCACGAGGACGTCCGAAACCAACTGGCCGCCCAGTTCCTGCACCTCCTCGTCGATGAGTACCAGGACACCAACAAAATCCAGGGGGCCATCATCGACCTGCTCGCCTCGAAGCACCGCAATCTGACCGTGGTCGGCGACGACTCGCAGTCGATCTACAGCTTTCGCGGCGCCGATTTCGAGAACATCATCACCTTCAAGGACCGCTACCCCGACGCCCGCGAATACAAGCTGGAAACGAATTACCGCTCGGTCCCCGAGATCCTGACACTGGCCAACGCCAGCATCGCCCAGAATGCCCGTCGGCTCCCCAAGAACCTCCAGGCCATTCGCTCCTCGGGCCTGAAGCCCGCCGTCGTTCCCTGCCACGACCACTACACGCAGTCGCGCTTCATCGCCGAGTACGTGTTGCATCTGCTCGACGAGGGCCGGACCCTGGGCGACATCGCGGTGCTCTATCGCAGCCACTGGCACTCGCTCGAGATCCAGCTCGAATTCCAGCGGCGTAACATCCCGTTCCACATTCGCGGAGGCCTGCGCTTCTTCGAACAGGCCCACATGAAGGACATCCTCTGCTACCTCCGCGTGATGCAGAACCCCACCGACGAACTCGCCTGGCTCCGCCTGCTCAAGATGCTCCCCCGCGTCGGCAGCGCCCTGTCGCGCCGCGTCTGGCGGCACATCAGCGACTCCGCCGACCCGGTCAAGGAGGTCTTCACCGTCGAGACCGCCAGCCTGCTGCCCACCAGCGCCAGGCCCTTCTACGAGGACTTCGCCCACCTGATCCGCGACGCCAGCGAGATCGAATCGCCCGCCGAAATCATCGACCTCGTCCTGAAGCGCTCCTATGAGGACTACCTGGTCTCACATTACGACGGCGCCTCGCTGCGCAAAGAGGACATCAACGGCCTGGCCAACTTCGCCTCGCAGTACAAGAATGTCGAGGCCTTTCTCGCCGACGTCGCGCTGGCAGGGGAGTTCAGCGGTGAGAACGTGGTCGCCGGTCCCGACGAGCAGGAGTTCGTCATCCTCAGCACCGTCCACCAGGCCAAGGGCCTCGAATGGCCGATCGTGTTCATCCCCTGGCTTTCCGATGGACGCTTCCCGTCAGACATGGCGATGAATCGCAAGGAGGAGTTGGAGGAGGAGCGGCGCGTCTTCCACGTAGCGGTCACGCGGGCGCGGGACGAACTGTACCTGATCGTTCCCGAAATCTACCGCAATCGCGGCGGCAACCTCGTCATGATGAAGCCCAGCCGCTTCCTCACCGAGTTGAATCGGGAACTGACCGAACAGATGGAACTGGAAGAAGGCCTGCCCCATCTGATCGGCGGCAACGACGACCAGAACCTCCTGCCATCCGGTCAGTGACGGACTCTCTACTTCCTGCCGGCCGGCACGTTGTCGACCACGAGAATGTCCTGGGAACCCGCAAACGGCATCTCGTTGACCAGATAGCCGGTCAGGGTCAGCGTGTTGTACTCACCGACCTTCAGACCGAGTCCTTCGATGTCCGCCATCGCAAACTTCGCGACGAAGTTGCCGCAATCGTCGGACTTCCACCGGTCGATTCCGATGCCGTTGAGAGCAACCGAACTGCCTATAACCGATGAGTAGGGCAGATCGGTGTGCACCGTGACCACCTGGCCCTTGCTCGCCAAGTTCAACACGTTGGGCGACACGTCGATAGCCACCGGGATGATCCCGTTCTCTGCCGACACCGCCATCGCAAGAACTCCGCTGACAAACAGCCCGACCAGCATCCACATACTCCGCTGCCTCTGTCCGCTCATGAGCACACCTCCCGTTGAATGTAGTCGCATATGATCTCGGATCGATCTCCACTACAATTATACCGAGTCGTCGCGACATCACAAGAACAATACACCTGATAACGGCCAGGGCAGAACCTGAATTTTAGTATTCCCATGTCCATACTGGGGTATGGTCGCGATCTGTTTACCCCGGCATGATCCCTTCACCCCGAGGCGAGTCCGCCGGCGAAAAGGAACGGGACTCCAGCAGTGCGAATCGAGCGTTCCCCCGGGACATCGGCCTGCCTTCGTCCTTCGCCCGCACCGCCCGGCAACCCTGCATCACCGAGCGTCTCCCGGCGTGGCGGAAACGCCCTCCAGGCATGCCAAAATGGGCCTGGAGCCGCGAAAATGGTATTGCCTTGGCCGCGCCCATGTGGTACAAATAGAAAGGTACGGAGGTATACTGTCGTAGACCCGCCGGTGTTTCACCGGCCAACGAGGAGGTTGCGGCGGGTCCGGGAACGTCGGGCGTCAGCATCGGAACTCTGGCAGCGTGCGTACCGGAAGAGACATTCGTGAGGGGGACCAGGCAGGGGGTGTGGACTCGCTCTGTCCCCTATTTCCGCCTTTTCATTCATTTCTCGCCCGAAGGAGCGGTTTTGTTGCACTGGGAAAGGAGGTGAGCGATAAGAGATCTCTCGACCCGTCCGCCGGGAAACAAACATCCAGACCCATCGGCGCCGGGCGGGTCCTGCGGTTTGACTGTCTGAGGCTACCAGACCGCAGAACAACGTGGCTTCGGTGTGTGGCCGAAGTGAGACATGCTGTCAATGCAGGCTTTGGTATGTGTAGGAGGAAGAAAAATGAAGAAGCTCATATGGCTATGCGCGTTCGCGCTGGCATGCAGCGCCACGGCTGTGGCTAACGACATCGCGTTCTACGTCGGTGCGCCCAACACCGACGGGTGGTATACCGTGGAAGCCGTGGCCACCGATGTCGAGACGATCATCTCTCTCGCCGGGCACCAGTTCAAGGATGTCCAGCAATTCAATGATGACCAGTTCGATGCCTTCGGCGCCTGGGTCGACGAGAACATGAACGATGAGGAGATGGACATCATCTGGCTCAACGGCTGTATGCCTAGCGTCCTGTACCCGAACCCCAACACCCAGCCGGACGGCTCCCGGGCCGAGGCCTGGCTCGACGGCGGCAACATGTTCATCAATGTCGGCGACTGGTTTGCCTACTGTACGTATGAAGGCGGGGCGCGCGGAGCCGATAACGGCAGCGCCGGTGCCGCAAACATCCTCGATCTGAACGCCGGGGTCATCGTCAGCGCCGACGGCAGTTCCTTCCCGGTCACCGCGGCGGGGGCTGAATATCTGCCCAGCCTCAACGATCCGGCCCCGAGTTCCCGTCCCATCGGCCTGGCCGCCGTGGTGGAGCCATGGGAAGTCGCGGAGGTCTTCGCCGGTAATGCCGCCGGCACCCAGGGTGATCCCGTTGTGATCCACAACACCGAGACGGGCGCCTACGTTGCCTTCGTCAACCAGGGCGGCACCGGCAGTTGGATCGACGATCGCGGTCTGACCTGCGCCGAGTTCATCAACAACTGGGTGGCCAATGTGATCGGCCTCTCGGATAAATCGCTGGCCGGCGATCCCAACCCGGAAGACGAAGCGGTCGATATCCCGCGCGACGTAATCCTAAGCTGGTTGCCGGGCCAGTATGCCGTGACACACGATGTCTATTTCGGCACCGTCTTCGACGACGTCAACACCGCTACTCGGGACAATCCTCTGGACGTGCTCCTCAGCCAGGGCCAGGCAGAAACCACGTTCGATTTGCCCGACCTGCTCGAGTTCGGCACTACCTACTACTGGCGCGTCGACGAGGTGAACGGCGCTCCAGACAACACGATCTACAAGGGCCTGGTCTGGAGCTTCACGGCCGAACCGTTCAGCTATCGGATTGCCAATGTCACTGCGACCAGCAACGCCACATCCGAGGCCAAATCCGGACCCGAAAATACCGTCAACGGCTCGGGCCTCAATGCCAATGATCAGCATTCAACTGCCAGTGGCGACATGTGGCTCGGCAAGCCCGCCGAAGGCGAACCCATCTGGATTCAGTTCGAGTTCGGCAGCATCTACAAGCTCGATAAGATGATGGTCTGGAACTACAATGAGCAGTTCGAGCTCATCCTTGGATTCGGCCTCAAGGACGTAACCGTCGAGTACTCCGCCGACGGCGAGACCTGGACGACGCTGGGCGATGTGCAGTTGAACCAGGGCACCGCCAAAGGCACGTACGTCGCCAACAGCACGGTCGATTTCGCTGGCGTAGGCGCCAAGTACGTCCGTCTGAATGTCAACAGCGGCTGGGGCATGATGGGCCAGTACGGGCTCGCCGAAGTCCGCTTCATGTACATCCCCGCCCAGGCCCGTGAACCCGAACCTGCCGACGGCGCTTCCAACGTAAGTGTCGATACGGCGCTGGCCTGGAGAGCGGGCCGCGACGCCGTCTCCCACGACGTCTACTTCGGCACCGACGCCGAAGCGCTCGCGCTGGCCGACTCCGTCGCTGGCACCGAATATGCGCCGGACGCGCTGAATCTTGACACGACGTATTACTGGCAGGTTGAGGCCGTACAGGACGCGGGGTCGTGGGCCGGTCCCGTCTGGAGTTTCGCTACGCAGGAATACCTCGTCGTCGATGATTTCGAGAGCTATACGGACGATGTGGACGCCGCCACGACCATCTTCGACACCTGGGCCGATGGCTGGATCAACGAAACCGGTTCGACGGTCGGCTACTTCCAGGCCCCATTTGCCGAGCAGAGCATCGTCCACGGCGGGCGCCAGTCCATGCCGTTGGCCTACGACAACGCCGGTGTCTCCACCGCCGAGGCCGATCTCGAATTGACCGGCGACTGGTCGACGAATGGCATTCAGAGCCTGTCGTTGTATTTCTACGGCGCCGAGGGCAACACCGGACAACTGTACGTCCGCATCAACAACACCGAGATCGACTATGACGGACCCGCCGTCAATCTCGCGCGTCCGTCCTGGCAACTGTGGAGCATCGATCTGTCGGCGGTCGGCAACGTGAGCAACGTCCGCTCGCTGACGATCGGCGTTCGCGGCGCCGGGGCTTCCGGTATCCTCTACATCGACGATATCCGCCTCTACCCCGAGGTGCTCGACTACACCTCGCCCGAGATCACCGGCGCCGGGGATACCGTCCAGGGCGTCCCGAACGATGGCGACTGGCCCGCGGCCGAGCATCCCGCGCTGGCGATTGACGACAACGTCAACACGAAGTACCTGCACCGCAAGGGCGGCGCGATGGCCACCGGCTTCCAGGTCGCGCCACTGCTCGGCTCTACCGTCGTCACCGGCCTAACCTTCACCACCGCCAACGATGCGCCGACGCGCGATCCGATCCAGTTCGAACTCTCGGGCTCCAATGCCGCGATCGATGGACCCTACACGCTGATCGCCAGCGGGGACATCGTCGACTTCGCCGGCGCGACCGAGTGGCCTCGCTTCACCAAGACCACGACGCCGATCGAGTTCCAGAACACCACCGCGTATCGGTACTATCAGGTTCTCTTCCCGGACCTTCGCGGTTCGAGTGAGACCCTGATGCAGATCGCGGAAGTCGAATTCCTCGGCACCGTCGCCCCGTAACGGGGGTTCTTGCCCCAGGCGGCAGGCCGAGTCCATGGTTTGCCGAATGGGCCTGAGATTTCCGACGGATGTGAAGGGACCTGTGTCACACGACGCAGGTCCCTTTCTTCTTTCCTCTGCGCTGCACAAGCAACTGGAGCGGGGCTGTCGAGACGCACTCTCCAGTCCTCACTCCGGACCTACCGATCCCATCCTATTGCTGACGCCCCCTCACTTCGAGCCCACCGCGCGGAAACAGACCTCCGCCTGCTTCCATCCGCCCCCAAATCGCTCGGCCCCCGCACCGAAATCAGCGGTCAACTGCCACCATGTGTTTCGCGGATACCACCAGTGATCGCCCTCGAAGGGCAGTGTGATCTCCGTCAGGGGCATTTCCTCTCCATAGCCCAGCAGCCTCAGGGAGCTGCCGCCCCCGCGCACCTGGACGACGGACAGCGTCCGGCTGTTCGGATGGCCCGCGTCGAAATGAATGCTGTCGGAGGTGAGCACCCGCCCGGCCTCCGTCCGCACCCGTACCGCGTACCAGCCGGACTCGCTCACCGGGTAATCCGCCTGAAAATGCTCCGCCTTCTCCGGATTCGGGTGCCACACCCAACCTTCCGCATACGCGCCCGCCGATCCGTTGACCGGCACCAGGCCTCCCACGATCCGATCGCCGTCTCGCGCCGAGAACGCCTTCTGCACCTGTCCGTCCCGCAGCAATTCCACGTCTGCAATCGTTTCCCCGCGTCCCACGGTCGTGATAATGTGCGCGTAGAACTGCCGCCTCAACTCGATGAACCGCGTGCAGTTGCTGATCTCCAGCAGCAGCGCCTCCGCTTGCGGTTGGGCCGGTCGATCCGCCGTTTGGAAGTAGATCGGGCTCGTGACCGCCCAGTTGCCCCGCGGATCCTCGACGCGCAGCACGTACCAGCATGTCTGCGCTTCCTCCAGCGCCTTCTCTAACTCGATCGGGCTCCTTCGCCCGGTCAGATCCACCGCCCAGACGCGTACGCCGTTGCGGTAGAGCTGCGCCGTGCGCACCCCATCCCGCGTATGAATCGTCATCCTGGCCTTGCAGGACCGCGTGCCCGCCAGTTCGATCGTGTCGCCGGGCTCGTGCCCGTCGATTGCAAAGAACGGGAAGATGGCGCTGCCGTTGGTCGCGAACGTCCTGCCCTCGCGCAGCGCCTCCACGATCGCGGGGTAGCTGAACTGCTCGGCGTGGCAATACACGCGCCGATCTCCAGGCGACGACGTCTGCACCCGCCCCAGGGCGCTGTCCGTCGATCCACTGACCCCGACCCGGTTGCCCAGGTTCAATGCCATAAACCACAGCCATTCCGTCGCCCGCGAATCGATGTCGAACAAATCCGCGCAGTGGCCCATCACCATGTCGGAAAAGAACTCGGTCGCACCCATCCAGTGCAACTGGTAGGGCGGTGACAGCGGATGCGTGTGGGCCACGACTCCCCCCAGGCAGTGCACCCGCTCCTTGAGAGCCTGCATGGGCAGAGGGCGGTTGTAGATCTTCTCCAGAAAACCGGAATCCAACCCCTTCGTAATCCCGGGGGTATTGGCGTGCCCGATATACGCACCGGGCCGCTGCTCCGCAGCATAACGCAACAGGAATCGCTCTGTGTCCAGCCGGTCAATGTCGTCGTAGGGCACGTTCGAGCCCGCCTCGGTGATCCAGTTCAGACCATTCGCCCGCCCCTGAAGCGCCGTATAGGCCAGGCTGGCTTTGACTGTAGCGTGGGCATCGTGCAGTGCATGAACGTGATTGTCGCCGCAGTACCAGCCGTGCGCCTCGGGCGAAAACCACCGGTAAAGCCTGGCGGTGATGTGGTACGCCCGACCGCTGGCGAGGTCTTCCCGGATCTCCAGCGGAACGTAATCGGGCCCGCTGCTCAACTCGATTCGCATCTGCCCGCCGGGCGCCGTGACCTCGAAGCTCCCATCGGCATAGAACCGCCCATCCGCATAGAGCCCATGCCCGGAACCATCGACGTGAGAACCGTCGGCTGCGGTAACGATCGCTCGCACCGGCACGCGCTTGTCCTCTGTCGTCAGATCGCGGACCTCGACGGTGATCCTGACCTGGCCTGCCTCATCGAACGACCCTGCCTCCTTCACCGCATACGCACTGGTCCCACCATAACTGCTGCCACAAGCCAGCAATGCCATCGCCAGCCACGCGAGAAACCCTGTCCCTGCTCGATTCATCCTGTCCTTCATCAATCCAAGGTTCCCTTCCAAAAGTGTCGATCCGACCGTCGAGTAGAGACGCTAACGCCCCGCCAGGTGCTGGACCCGGTCGCCCCCGAAGCACTCTTTCTTCCGAACCTCCGACCCCAGCGGAAAAGCCTGGACCTGCCGATACCCTCGCGAACTCATGCAGCCGGCGAAGGAATTCGCCTCGTCCAACTCCCGGTCTACCTCCTCGACCAGTTCGTTGCCCATCCGCCACGATCGGCCCTGCTCGATGCTGTCGCGATACCGCATAATGTGTTCTTCCTGTGCCCGCGCCTGCGCCTGCCGATTGCATTGCCGGCAATCCTCCGTGATCTCCTCCAGCGTCCGGTCCGGATGGAACCAGTACTTCTCTTGCCTCGAATGGCACCCGAAACACGCCACACAGATCCCAGTGATGAAGATAACCTTGCTCATCCCTCCGTTTCCTCCCAATGCGTCCTTTCCGTCAGCATTCGATCGTGGCTTCAGCCCGCCAGTTGCTCGGCCAGGCACGCCAGCACGTTGTCGATCCGCGCCGAGCCCTCCGCCGTCTGGATCGAGATGCATTCCAGAACAGGAATCGTCTTGGCTTGCTCGGCGCCCAGAATAACCGACAGATACTGCTTCAGCACCTCGCGCACTTTGCCGGTCAGCTCTTCGGATTCCTCGTCGCTGACCTTGTCGCGTTTGTTGAGCACGACGACGATCTCGCGGAGCTTCTTGCGCGCCGGATGGCTCTTGCGCAGCACCGTGTCGAGCCGGTTGCAGAACAGCCGCAGCCAGTTCACCGTCGTCCCCACCGGTTTGCTGCTGTCGATCATGATCACCACCGCATGAGGCTTGCGCTGCCCGACCAGACTGGCGTGCTGCACCGGCCCGGTCTGCCCCGGCGTATCCACCGTCCGTCGCACGTTCAAAACGAGCCGCCCGTCCGCCCCCAGCGTCAGCACGAACGTGGGCGATTTCGTCAGCCCATACGTCATCTCGCGCTCGCCCTCGGGGTGCAGCCGGCCCAGTTGAAGATACTCGGCGAACTTGCTCTTGCCCGCCGTGCTGGGACCGACCACCAGAATCTCCTTGCCTTTGGCGTACGTCCGCAGGCGCGCCAGACCCTTAGGCGCGCCGCGCCGAACCGTCCTGTCCTCCGTGATCGGAGAGGTCGCTTTGCCTCTGGCACTCATGCCTCAGTCCCCCAGGCGATACCCGCCGCAGGCCGTTCGCAACGAGCGACCGCGCCCCGGCAGCACACCCCGCCTATTGTACGCAGCGCCTACCCGCCAACTCAACCCAATATTGCCTCACAATCGCATCCGCCGGTCCCGCACAGCTCATGCCCCTCGCACGATATCGCAGGCAGACCATCGCCAGCCCCGATCCCGTCGCCGGCAAACGTGCCTTGCACCAAAAAAAAGGTACCCGACGTGATGCGAATTCGCGCCGGGTACCTGGAAACAACGTAAGGAAAGAATGAATCTACCGGAGCTTCTGCAATGCCTGGCGAGCCCGTTGCTTGGTGCCGCCGTTGCCGGATTTCTCCGCCACCATCCGCAGCGCCTGCTGACGCTGCTCCTTGCTCAACTCCTGGCCGCCGGCCGCCACCTTGACGATCGCCGAATACGCCTCCTCAGCCACCGCCGGGTCCTGCGCCAGCGTCGTCAGCAGTTCGAGCGAACCGCTCGTAGGTGCGTCGGCCAGCGCTGCGATCGCCAGCCGTTCCTCTTCCGGACGCTTGATCTGCGGGCGCAGATCCGAGATCCTCGCCACCTTGTCCTCGGCGCTCAGCTTGCTGTTGCCCCGGACGAATTGCAGGTAGCCCCGTAGAGCCAGCACCTGGTGCGACATCTTGGAGCCCGATCGCGTCAGTCGCAACAGCGCCTCTCCCGCGTCGGCATCTTCCGGCCAATTGTTGGGCCACGTCGACAGGATGCGCACCGCCTCGTCCTGCACGGTCGACGCACTCCCGGCAATCCCCGCCAGCACCGCGCTCAACGCCTCCGGACCGCCTACCACCGCCAGCGCGTGCAGGCCGATGATGTGCAGCGAACGGTCGTCGCTCTTCGTCAGAGGCATCAGATACGGCACGCTCTTCCCACCGGAACGCCCTGTAACGGCCAGGAGCGCCTTCTCGATCGCCGCGCGACCTCTTGAATCCGACGTCTTCTCCAGCAGCCCCACCAACTCGGGAACCTGCTGATCCTCGCCCAGCATACCGATGGCAGTAATCGACGCCGCACGAATCCCCGCGTCCGGATCTTCCAGACTCGAAACAATCGCCGGAACCGCGTCGCAGATTTCCCTCTGACCCGCCAGTTCGATCAACACCTGCCGCGTCTTGCCCTGCGCCTTCTCCAGCCGCGCCAGCAACTCGGCGTCCACTTCCTTGCCCGCCAGGCGCGAAAGCGTCTCCTGCGCCGCCTGCTGAATCTCGGCATCGTCTTCGGTCGCCGCCGCCAGCAGCACCGGCACCGACGAGACGTCGCCCAGACGGATCAGAATGCCGATCGCGGTAACACGCAGCGCCTTCGGCCCACCCTGGGCCGCGCGAACCACCGCCGGCAGCACCGCCTCATCGTCCCGATCCGCCAGCGCCAGTAGCAGCAGGGGACGCTTCGCCGGGCTCAGGCGATCCATCTCCGCCGCCAGCGCCTCCGAAACATCGCGCCCGGGAAGCTCGCGGGCCGTGCGAAGCCCGATCGCCATCCGGTCCTTGTCTGTCGATTCGAGTTGCTCGATCAGCAGCGGAATGCCCTCAGAGCCACGGGCGAGAATCGCCCCGCGAATGCCCTCCAGACGGCTCTGGTCGGCCACGTCCGCTTGACGCACCGCGTCGTACAGTTTCACCGCCTCCGCCGCCTGGTTCTGGTTCAGATAGCCTTCCGCGCACAGGATGCAGCCCTCCGCCACCGCCGAACGCACGCCGGCGGGTGCTTTGCTCAGCGCCTGCACGAGAGCCTTGGCTGCCCGGTCGCCGCCGATGTGCCCCAGCGCCACCGCCGCCGCCGAGGCCACGTCCGCATCTCCGGCGCCGAGCTTCTGCATCAATCCCTCTACCGCCAGCCGATCCCGGCGCACCCCGATCGAGTTGATCGTCCCGATCAGCAATCGGCCCTCCAGCGAACCCATCGCCTCACGCAACGCCTCGTCGGCCGCCGCCCCCGGGATCGCCTCCAGCGCGATCCGCGCCCACGAGGCCAGCTCCTTGTCCGCCAGCAGGGGCATCAACGCCGGAACCGCCTCATCGGTACCGTAAATAGCCAGTTGCTTGCAGGGGATGGCCTTTTCCGCCGCCGGCGCATTGGATTGCACGATGGCGATCAGCTCCCGCTCTTTGGCTTTGGCCGCCGCCTGGTCCTGACCGGTCGCGACAGCCGAAAAAGCCACCGCCACCAGCAGAACGAACCACGTCAATTGTCTCTTCGCAACATTCATAAGTATCCTCTTGATTCAGGTGGATTCTTTCGACTGGCCGGACCTCAGATCCGCCACGGCGCCCGCAGCGCCTCCGAACGCAGCCGGTTGGCCTGCTCGTCGCCCACGAACTCGCACGTCTTCGGATCGAACGTGACCTTGCGATCCAGGAACAGCGCGACATTGGCCGCATGGCAGGCGATGTGCGCCCAGCAGGCCGCATCGGCATCCGCGCGGGTGTGAGCCCGTGTCTTGACACAATCGAGGAAGTCGCGCACGTGGAAGTCGGCCGGATAGCCCGGAATCTTCGCGCCCCGACGCGCCAGCAGGCTGTCCGAACTGGCCGCGAATTCCGCGTCGTCACCGGTTTCCACCCAGCCGGTCGTCCCTTCGAACCGAACCGGACACGAACCCAGCGGCAGCCAGCCGTCGTTGCGAAGAACGAGCTTGACCCCATTGGCATAGCGGGCGTGCAACTGCCCATTCACCGGCTCATACTCCACCGGCGCTGTGTCGTCCGCCTGGTTGGCCCACTGGCACAGATCGACGCAGTGCGAACCCCATTCGAGGCATCCGCCGCCGGTCAGGCCGCCGCCTTTCTCGAAGTGGAAGGCGTTCATCTGCTTGCGGTTGTAAGGCCGCCACGCGGACGGTCCGAGATACATGTCCCAGTCCACCTGTTCGCGCGGAGGCTGTGGCTCGGGGGTCTCCCATCCACTCATCGAGGTGCCCAGCCCGCCGGGGTGAGCGTGCAACGTCTGAAGCTCGCCCAGCTTGCCCGTCTGCGCCAGTTCGACCGCGTAAGCGAAGTTCGGCAGGCTCCGCCGCTGCGTCCCTGCCTGGAACACCCGCCCGGTCCGACGGAACACATCCGCCAGAATCAGGCTCTGCGCGATGTTCTTCGTACAGGGTTTCTCGCAGTAGACGTCCTTGCCCGCCTTGGCCGCCATCGTGGCCGCCGTCGCGTGCCAGTTCGGACCCGTCGCGATCAGCACCGCGTCGATGTCGTCGCGGGCCAGCAACTCGCGCATGTCGATATACGTCGCGCAGTCCTTGTTGCCGTTCCGATCGTCTACCATGTCCTTGGCCCGCTGGCGGTTGTCGGCGCGCACGTCGCAGACCGCGATGCAGTGCAGGTCGGGCTCGTGCAGGAAGCAGCTCAGGACATAGCGCCCGCGATTGCCGATCCCGATCGCCCCCAGCCTGATGCGCTCGCTCGGTGCGATACTGCCGGCCTTGCCCAGCGCGCTGCTGGGAATGATGGACGGCATCGCCAGCACGGCGCCTGTCTTCAGCGCCGTCTGGAGAAACTGACGGCGGCCCTGCCGCCTTTTTTCTTGAGGGGGATGGTTCCGTGCGGTGTTCGTCACGCTCTTCATGTTGATTCCTTCCCATTTTTGCCACGGATGGTTCGTCGCCTCGAAGCAGGCCCCTCCCGCGAGCCGGACGCAATTCCGACCATACGGACGCTTCTGGAGAATCTCCAGGACGGCCTCTCGACGCTAACGACCCATGATAGTGGCCCTCCGCGCCCCCCGCAAGTCAGAATCTCGCCACCCATGGACCCGGACGTGATCTGTATCCATCGGTCGGGACGAGGCATGCCTCGCCCTCCAGCAACCCGCCGGGCCAGACGGAACAGGCCCACATCTGCGTGGCAGCCTCAAGCCCGATGCAATCGCAATTGAGGAGGGCCGAGCGCGTACGCACCTCCCGAAGTAGGGATATGGAATGTACTTCAGCACGGAGTTCAGACAGGGCAGGTGCCCAAGAGGGCACCGGTGGGAAGCAAACCTTCTGGGATGGTCTCACCGACCGGGTGGGGCGGACAGCGAGCGCGTCAGTCCTTCGACTCGCCCTCCATGCGTTTGGATCGGCGCGGTCGGCGACCCTTCGCCGCCGTCTTCTTGGCGGGGTCCTCGGATGCTGAAGCCTTAGCCTTGCGCGCCGACCGCTTCTTCCGTGACGGTGCGGACTTCGCCGGGACCTCTCCAGCCTTCGCTCGTGATGAGGTCGTCTTGCGGGTCTTTGGCTTGCGCGCGTCTCTGGAATTCTGGGTCGTAGCCGCCTCAAGCTGCTCGCATTTCGCCGCCAGTTCCTCACGGAGTTCCGCAATCAGGGTGTCCTTCTCGCGGCAATCCCTCTCGCTCTGGGCCAGTCTCCGCTGCGCCTCCGCCAATCGCTCTTGCACCTCACCGAGTTCAGCCGCCCGCGGAGGGGACATGAGGTCCGTATTCGGGTCGAAGATGTATTTGAAGGCCTGGCCCGATCGCGCGACAATTCCTTGAAGATTCATGACGTTCCCCTTCCTCCCGTTGCGTCGTCATCACCCGAGCGTCTCCGTCCGCCCTTTCTGGCTGTGCATGCGGCATCTCCAGTCCGTCCATTTATAGTATACGAACCAATCCCCGCCAACCCCAATCCCAATGCGCGTGTGTCTGGCCGTACCAGCGCGATGCTCCTGCCGCCTAACCTCCATCGTGATTTCCTCCATGTTTTGAGCTTGGATTCTGACTCATTCGAGCTTGTTTCGGATTTCGGATTCCCGTATTTGTGCTTCTTCGGATACACTGTCATCGACATACTCGGACGCATCGCCGGAAACGACAACGAACAGGATCTCGAATGCAGGCGATCTATCGACATCGATTCACCGTCGGTCCCGAGGCCATCGACGGCAACGGACACGTCAACAACGTCGTCTATGTCCAGTGGATGCAGGACGTCGCCGTCCGCCACGCCGACGCCGCCGGATGCACCGACGCCACCCGCCGGATCGGCGCCACCTGGATCGCCCGCTCGCACCACATCGAATATCTCCGTCCCGCCTTCGAAGGCGACGAGATCGAAGCCCAGACCTGGGTCGCTGCCTTCCGCAAGGTCCGCTCCCTGCGCCGCTACAAGTTCGTCCGCACCAGCGACCGCGTCACGCTCGCCCAGGGCGAAACCGACTGGGTCTTCGCCGACCTCCCCTCCGGCCGCCCCCGCGCCATCCCCCCCGAAGTCAGCGATCCCTTCGAACTCCTCCCCGACGCCCCATAGGCATCCGCGACGTACCTCCCAAACCGGCATCCAGGTGGACCGCAGGGTCCAGGAACCGTAGGGGCGAGGCATGCCTCGCCCTCACCCCACACGCGTACAACAGCAAGGTCCTTGCTCACCCGCCGAACTGTGATTATAGTATCATGGTCACGCCGCTTGCAGCCCGCGTGACGCGAGGCCTGCGTTCCTGGAATGGAGATCATGGCGGAGCACATCGAAGCGATCGAGCGAAACCTGGCAGCGATGCTGGAGAAACAGCGCCGCGACGCCATCACCTACACCGTGCTGATCGTGCTGGCGACCCCGGTATTCGTGGCAATCACCGCACTCGCGGTCGTGGCTCTGTCGGGATACGTCCTGATGCACCTCTGGCGTTCCACCGTTCCCAACACAATCCTGTTTTACACAGGGGTCAGCGCATTTCTTGCCTACATGATCGTCTTCGTCCTGGTCCATTCCAGCCGGTCGATGCACGAGTTCACGTTGGAGCCCGCGTGGATCGCCGGTACCGTGCTGTTCGTCGTATTGCTGACGCTGACCTACGGCACCTCCATCCTCCGCACTCATCCTGTGCTTTTCGGGATTGCCTACACATTGGCGGGCCTGCTGATCCTCGGATTGATAGGCCAGGTCAAGCTGCCCGACGACATCGCCCAGATGCCGCAGGGCGAGAACCTGTTTCTCACCCTGATCCTGGCGGTCTCCGCCTTCATCGTGACCGCCTATGGTCAGATTCTCGGCAGTTCCTGGCTGTGGCGATCTCCCCAGCCCGATGAACTGCGCCTCGGCGCCTGGTTCCTCTGCAAGCTGGCGGCGGATCCCGACACCGCCATTTCCAGCGACGCCCTCACCGGGCCCATGGCGGACCTCCTGGTTCGACTCCAGCTCATCGGTGTCACGCCGGGCGGTGCCGCCCTGACTCCCAAGGGCCTGGCCTTCGTGAGGAGTGCAGAATGAACCGCTGGATGCGACGAATACTGGCCGTGCTCCAAGTCGGCGGCGGGGCGGTCGGACTCGTCTTCCTCACGATGTCGCGCCCCTGGACGCGCGAGCTATCAAGGGGATTCTGGTTTCTCCTGGCCCTTTACGTCTGCGTGTTTCTGTTCGCCATCGCCGCCGGGCTGTTGCTGGCGGAGGCCACCCGACGCGGCGTCCGCTGGTCCGCCGTCTGCCAGGCCATCCAGATTCCCACCATCGTCTCTTCCGTCCTGACCTACCGCTTCTGCTTTGGGGCGTGCGTCACCGTGGGGTCCTTTGGGACGAACTGGGTTGCCGAACCCGCCATCGGCACCACGTCCATGCTGTCGATCGGCCAGCTCGTGCCCGTCAGCCCGCTGATGACCACCCCCGGATGGGGCATTACCCTCGTCGCGCTCACTGCCTTCCTGTACCTCCTCCGGCACCTTCGCAAGCCGTCCGCTTGCGAAGCTCCGCAGAAGCCCTCGGGACCGCCAGAGAGGCCCATTGCCGAGACCCCTGGAGAAGACGATGGCGGATGAACGAGCCCCCAAACGGCCCGGCAGTCAACGGGTCCGTTGGATTCTATACGTGTGCCTGTTCGACCTGGCCGCCCTGGTGATGATGGGTCTCTTCGGGATACTCTATTTCTTCACCTCCTTCATCGGATGGCTCTTCGTGCCGTCAGGGCTCGTTTACGGCGCCGCGATTCTCCTCTCACTCGTTCTGTTCACAGCGCTCTATCTCCTCGCCCGCCGCAGACAACGGGTCTGGTTCAAAGCTCTCGCCCTTGGCGGCGCCTCGGTCCCCGTCCTGTTGGCGGTCCTGGTCCTGCTCGGCTCGCTCCTCTTCCTCGGTCGCGGCGCGAACGATGCTGCCAGGCCGAACCAGCAGAAACGCGCCGTCAGTCCCAGTGGCCAATACGTCCTTACCGTACCGATCGAGCGCTCCCAGACGGAGAAAGGCCCCCTGGGCTTTGGCTTTCCCTACTGGCACGTCACGATCGCCGACCCGAACGGAAGCATCGTCTATCGCGACGTGGAAGAGAAGTTCGCCGGCATCCGGAATGTCTATTGGATGTGGGGCGACGAGGATATCGTCTGGCTCTTCGACAGCGACGATGGAACGGTCTACTACTACCAGTCCACTGCCGGCCAATGGGCCCGACACCGCTGGGGACACAACAGGACCGGATACGCCGAAGGGGGCGTCGCACCGCCCGCCTCTCTATACCTCGGCTACGTCCCCGCTGGCCCCGTGCAGAACCTGGGAATCCCCTGGCAGCCTACCGGCTACAGTGGCTCCAGGGATCCCAATGGCCCCGTCTGGATCAGCTTCTTGCATACACAGACCGACGAGAGGATGATGCTCCGAACAGGTGAGTCTGAGAATGGCGTCACACTCCGCAGTGTGGATTGGGATAAGAAAGAGGTCACCGTCGAGAGTGAGGGCCGACAGTTCACCCTCCGCCTCACCTGGGGCCCTTAGCTCCGCCATGTGAAAGGAACTCCATGACGCCGATTCGATTGGGTCTGATCGCCCTGGTGTGCTGGATGGCGTATGGCGTGTTCCTGCTCTCCGATTTCTACCTGCGCTTTCCCGTCGCGGGCATCGCTCTGCGCCTGCTCGTGCCCTGGGCGCTGCTGGCCAACCTGGTCGCGCTCGCCATGACCCTCGCGCGAATCCGCAAACAGCCCGCCGGACAAACCGCCTTCGCCTTGGCTCTGAACGCCATCCCACCCGCCATCGCCGCCGGTTTCCTCCTCTGGCTCTTCTTCGGCTTCAAAATGTGAATCCTCGCAAAGACAGTGATTCTCTCCAGCCTCCGTGCGTCTGTAGGGATGATGCGTCCCGTACCCGTGGCGTTGCCAGCCTGGATTCTTTGAGAGGGCGATTGGATGGCAGTACCTCTTCTGGCATTCTGGGCGATCCTGTGGGTCGCCCGCGAGGAACTCGGCTTCAAAGGTGTGGTCTTCTGCCTTCTTCTGTCGGCAGTGCTGTTCGCCGCCTGCCTGGTTCTCGGTATCTCGCTCTACGTCTTTATCGCCCTCCAGGCCCTCTTCGATATCATCTTGTTCCTCGTTCTGTTCGGTCACGACATCCGTATCCGCTGACGATACTCCCGTCTCCGTGCCAATTGGCGGTTGCCTGAACCCGAGCGCAATGCTATCGTAGTGTTCTTCTGGCGGATGATACCCTTTCTTGGAGATGGGCATGACAACACGAGCGATGGCACCCAGAGGCACGCTAGCGGTCTGGCTTCAGGCGTCGCGACCCTTTTCCTTTCCCGCCTCCATCGTCCCGGTCGTCGTCGGCACCACGATGGCAGGGCGGTTCGACGGTCCCGTCGCATGGTGGCTCGTGCCCTTCGTGGCAATTGCCTCCGTGCTCATGCACGCCGGCACCAATCTCATCAGCGACTACACCGACTATCTCAAGGGTGTCGACGCCGACTACACCTACGGCGGCAGTCGCGTCCTCGTCGATCGCCTGCTCGATCCGTGGCAGGTCCTCGCCGGAGGCGCAGCGATGTTCGCTGCCTCCTGTGGCATCGGACTGCTCTTCATCGCCGTGCGAGGCTGGCCCATTCTTGCCTTGGGCCTGGTCGGCCTGCTGGGCGGAATCTTCTACACCTTCCGCCCCGTTGGCTACAAGTACTTCGCCCTGGGCGATGCCCTCGTCTTCATCCTCATGGGCCCGCTGATGGTCATCGGCTCCTACTTCGTCCTCACCGGCTCCCACGACCATTCCGTCCTGATCGCCAGCCTCCCGGTAGGCTGCCTCGTCGCCGCCATCCTGTGTGCCAACAACATGCGCGATATCCAGCACGATCGAGATGCCCAGGTACGCACCATCGCCAACCTCCTGGGCCACCGACATGCCCGTCTGGAGTACTACGCCCTCGTCGGAGGCGCTTACGTCGCCGTTCTAGGTATGATGGCAGGGGGCCTCGTCGGACCCTGGGGGCTGCTCGTCTTCCTCACGCTGCCCCTGACCGGCAAGAACGTCCGCCGTCTCCGACGCAGCGACCCCCAGCGCCCCGAAACCATCGCCACCCTCGACGCCCAGACCGCCCAGTTGCACCTGGCCTTCGGACTGCTCTTCTCGCTCGCTGTCCTGCTTGGAGTCCTGTTCTGATGCGCGTGGTCTGGACGCTCAGCGCCCTGGCAGGGGCCCTCTGGTTCGTCATGTTCTCGCCCTGGACGCGCGACGCCGTCCCGTTCTGGCCCGCCATGGCCTTCTCCTCGGGCGTCCTCGCGCTGGCGGGCCTGTGGCTCAGCCGCCGACGCCTGCCCGACGTCTTCGCCTTCCGCTGGTGGCACGTCCCCGTCGGCCTCATCTCGGCGCTCGTGCTCTATGCGATGTTCTTCGTGGGCCACAGGATCGCGACGTGGATCCTGCCCTTCGCCTCCGATCAGGTCTCCCTGGTCTATCGCACCCGAACGCAGGCGGACCTGTGGGTGATCGCCATCCTGCTGCTTGCCTGGGTGGGTCCCGCCGAGGAGATCTTCTGGCGCGCCTACGTCCAGCGTCGCTTTGCCGACCGTTACACCCCGTTCGCCGCCCTGATCGTCACCGCCGCGATCTACACGCTCGTACACATCTGGTCGTTCAACCTCATGCTGCTGGCCGCCGCCGGCCTCTGCGGCCTCTTCTGGGGCGCCATGTTCTGGCGCTTCCGCTCCGTCTGGCCCGCCCTCATCAGCCACGCCCTCTGGGACGTCCTCATCTTCGTCCTCCTCCCCATCACCTGACTCCGCCGACAACCGCACCCGCTCTCGAACGGGCACTTGCGCCGCCCCCTTTGTCATCCTGAACGAAGCGCAGCGCAGTGAAGGACCTGGGCCCCGACTAAGATGTCCCCCTGTGCGACGGGAAAGTCCTTTCGCACACCTCCGAATCACGACACCCGCGTGCCCTCAGTACCGAGCCGAACAGGCATTACGAATCAAGTCGCATCTCTCATTTGCCGATAGGGCATTGGATTCCCTTGAGGCAAATGTGGAGAGCCATACGATGAACAGAGAGGAAACGACACATCCCGAACCCCCGCAGCGTCCGATATCCGGACTGCCCGTCGACACCGATCTTCTCTTCGCCGACCGGAAGGGCAACTACAGCCCGCGCATGGAGAAGAAACGCACCAAACTGCTGCGCAAGCTCGGGTTTCTCGCCCCGTTCCTCGAGCCGGGTGAGACTATCGTCTTCGTCACAACCGGGTGCTCGCCCTTCTCGAACCTCGAGCAGATCACGGTCGGCTACGCGCTGCTCCCCGCCATCAAGCGGTCCCTCTTCGTCTTCACCGACCGCCGCATCTTCCACGTTCCCACGACCGCAAAATACGAGTATCGCGGCTCCATCGCCCAGATCCTCTATCACGACTGCGAGAAACTGTACGTCAAAGGCTCGTCGCTCCGCGCGGAATATCGGACCGGCAGGAAGGAAACGTTCTGTGGCATCCCCCGAGCCGATCGCGCGACCATCAAGCAGCTCCAGATCGACGCACCCGAGTTGTCTGAACCGAGCGACTGCCCCGAACGCAACCATCTTTGCCCCCGCTGCGCGAGCATGCTGAAACCCCGAACGACCGACTGCCCTGAATGTGGACTGCCCTTCAAGACAGAGGCGGAAGCCATCAAATACTCGCTGCTTTTCCCCGGAGGAGGGTACTTTTATGTACGTCGTCCGCTCCTCGGAGCCCTCGACGCCATCGGAGAGACCTATCTGATCCTGCTCACACTCGTCTCGTTCATCGACACCTTCCGTGGGCGTCCCGGCGCCGCTCCCGTATTCGTGATGATCGGCATCCTCCTGGCCATCGAGAAAGCGGTCACCATCTATCACACCAGGAGGTTCCTCGCCGAGTTCATCCCTCGCGAGACCAAGGTGACGGCGCTCCAGCGCCACGCCTCGCCCGAACCCGCCGGGCCGCCACCCGCGCCCGAGCGAACGCACTCGATCGAGGAGATCCTCTCGCTCCGCTGAACGCTGCGACCGCTCCGTCTTCGAAAGCCCCGTCACGCGCTGTATGCTGCATCGCGATCCACACTTCGCCTCCGCAGGTCGTGCGTCCCTGCACGACACCCCCGCAGACGAGCGAATACCCTTTGACTTGATCTCTCGATCTGGTACAATAAACCGTGTTCATGAAGGCATTTACGGAAAAGAGGGTTTCGATCGTCATCCTGCTGCTCTCCTGGGTTCTCGCGGGCGGCGCCCCAGCTCTCGCCGCGTCCGTCACGCCACCGCACTTCAGCCACACCCCAGGACTCTACGAGCAGCCCTTCGTCCTGACCATCGATTCCCCTGAACCACAGACGGTGATCCGCTACACGCTCGACGGGAGCGAACCCGCTGCCGACCATGGCTTTGTGTATTTCCAGGGGATCTCCATCGCCCACACCGCCTGCATACGAGCCGCTGCATTCAAGTCAACGACGCGCAGCGCCGTCGTCACCAGTACCTATCTCCTGAACACCTCGGAGGCCATCCGCTCGCTGCCGATCCTGTCTCTGGTTGGCGACGAGGCCGAAACGTTCTATCTGCCCAATGGCATCGGCGCCATCCAGGGGGGCGTCTACACCGGCAACTACGTCTCCTGGCGACCCGTCTCGCCGGGCGACTACAACTTTGCCCTCCAGCATGGCAGGGCGTTCGAACGTCCCGTCTCCGCCGAACTGATCCTTTCCGACGGCTCGCGCGCCTTCCAGGCCGACTGCGGAATCCGCATCAACGGCAGCACCTACACTCGTTCTCGCTATCGCACGAGCTCGAAGTTCAGCTTCCGTCTCTACTTCCGCCAGGACCATGGACCCAAGCGCCTGGGCTATCCGCTCATCCCCGACGCCCCCGTTCCCGATTTCGACCGCATCGTACTGAGAGCAGGCCAGTCGGACGCCGTCAACCCCTTCCTCAAAGACGAACTCGGACGCCGACTCCAGCGCGACATGTCCGGCGACGCCTGCCTCGGAACCTTCGTCAATCTTTTCATCAACGGACATTATCAGGGGTACTACAACCCCGTCGAGCGCATCGACGAGAAGATGTTCCAGTCCCGCTTCGGCAGCGATCTGTCCTGGGACGTCGTCACGCAGTGGCGCCCCGAAGACGACGACTACGACTGGCAGCCGGGCGATCCGGTCGACCGCCCCTATCGCTTCGACGTCCGCGATGGCGATCCCAACGCCATGAACGCACTGCTCGACTACGCACTCGCTCACGACCTGCGCTCCTCCGAGCACTACCGCCATGTTGCCGATCGTGTGGACATCGTGCAGTTCATCGATTACCTGATTCTGGAAGGCTACCTGGGCCATCGCGACTGGCCCCACAACAACTGGACCGCAGTAGGCGCCAGGTCCGCCGGCCACTTGGGCCAGTGGCGCTTCTACGCCTGGGACCTCGAACACAGCTTCTACGAATCGGATGTCGACAGCGCCTTCAAGACACCCTCCAGCGGCGGCGATACGCAGCCCGTGGGCATCCTCTACGAACAGCTTCTCGTAAACGACACGTTTCGCCGCCTCTTCGCCGATCGCGTCCAGCAGCACTTCTTTCATGGCGGCGCGTTGCAGGCCTCCAACGTCATCACGCGCTTCGACCGGTTGCGCGCCATCCTCGCCGGCGTACTGCCCCACATGAACACCTCGATCCGCGACACCTGGGCACACCAGCGTCCCGGCGCCGCGCTCGCCTCCCTGCAGGACAAGGGCCTCTGCACTCTGGAAGGCCCGCGTCTGTACATCAACGATACACCTTACGACGGCCAGGCGGTTTACGCCGGCGATGCGCTTACGCTTCAGAACCCGCAGGACTCGGGCGCGATCTACTACACGCTCGACGGCACCGACCCTTTCGATTGGCCCTCCGAAGCCCGCTCGGACGGATCCGATCCCGACGAAGGGTACGCCCATGCCCAGCGCGGCTACGCGACCTATGAATACTGGCTCGATGTCCCGGGAAGCCGCATCTCCGACCTGACCGCGCATCCCGCCTTTCCCGCCGAGCCGACCGGAACCGAAACGCTCACTCGTTTCGAGTCACCGGTGCGCTGGGCCGACAACTACGGCGCCCGCATCTACGGATATCTCTATCCCCCCGAGACGGGCGACTACGTCTTCTGGATCACCAGCGACAACGATGGCGAATTGCACCTCAGCAGCACCGCCGATCCCGCCGGCAAAGTACGCATCGCCACCGTCAGTGGCTGGACGAGCCCGCAGCAATGGGACAAGTATCCTTCGCAACAATCGGCCCCCATCCGCCTCAAAGCCGGCAGACGCTATGCCATTGAAGCCCTCTATAAAGAAGCCAACGGAGGTGACCACGTCGCCGTCGCATGGCAGGGCCCGGGCCTGTCCCAGCAGGTGATCGACGGACAATACCTCAGTCCGGCCGACGAGGCATGGACCACAGGTCCCGAGACTGCCACTCCCGTCCTCGCCCCAGCCGCCTTGGAGTACGCGGGCGAACCGATTCCCCCGGCCGAGAGAACCACCATCAACGCCCGCACCTTCGATGGCCAATCCTGGAGCGCCCGCACCCAGGCGGTCTTCACGACGGGATCGTTCCTCTGGATCAACGAAGTGATGTCCCACAACGTCGCAATGATCGGCGATCCGAATGACCCCGCCGAGTCTCCCGACTGGATCGAGTTGTACAATCCCACCGACACCGTGGTCGATCTCGCTGGCCTGTGCATCACCGACGATCTTCGAACTCCATTGAAATCTCGCCTTCCCGCCGGCCTGACCATCGCTCCACACGACTTCCTCCTGCTCTGGGCCGATGGCGATCCCCAGCAGGGGACCCGCCACCTCTCGTTCAAACTCGACCGCCAAGGCGAACCCGTCGGCATCTACGATCCCCACGCACGCCAGTGGATCGACCTCGTCCACGTACCCGCCCTCGGACCCGACCAGTCCTTTGCCCGCCATCCTGATGGCGCCGAGACCTGGACCCTCTGCCCCCATCCCTCCCCCGGACGTCCCAACTCAGACGGGTGCACTGGACGTTTGTAGGTA
>NPIE01000489.1_pt1 | contig 48526 bp, 36 predicted proteins | sample 8637661 | NCBI WGS metagenome assembly NPIE01 (sample SAMN07420842, study PRJNA396082) | bioreactor metagenome | isolation source: sample BA12 brine-fed electro-methanogenic bioreactor BA | place: Japan: Kochi | collected 2016-12-09 | reverse complement strand
ACTACTACACCAAACTGGCGGAGAAGCTGCCTAAGGACACGGTCATCCTGACTCTGGCCTGCGGCAAGTACCGCTTCAACAAGCTCGATCTCGGAGACATCGGCGGCATCCCCCGCCTGCTCGACGTCGGCCAGTGCAACGATGCCTACTCCGCGGTACAGATCGCCGTGGCGCTGGCTAATGCCTTCGATTGCGAGGTCAACGATCTGCCCTTGTCCATCGTGCTGTCGTGGTATGAGCAGAAAGCGGTGGCGGTTCTGCTGACCCTGCTGTCGCTGGGGCTCAAAGACATGAAGATCGGCCCGAGCCTGCCGGCCTTTGTGACTCCCAACGTGCTCAACTTCCTGGTTGAAAACTTCAATCTCACCCCGATCGGCGAGGTGGATGAAGACATTCAGCAAATGCTTGGCGCCTGATAAAAAAACGGGGGCTCCGATTCTTCGGAGCTCCCGTTGCCCCCCCCCTCCTATTAGTAAAATCCTTGATTTTTTCCTGCAGCACGAGTATTAATGAGCCCCTGTGCGCTGATTGCTGTAATTTTTACTGAAATGGTTTAATCCCTGGAGGGGGAGCATGTCATCGACTTTCAACTCTGCCCGCCTGTCGGTCGAGGTGGGTGGACTCGATCTGTCCGCTCTGGCTCTTTCGGGCCAGGAAGGACTTTCCCGGCCTTTCCGCTATCATCTCGATGTTCTTGCTGCACCGGGAATCACCTGCGCGCAGTTGCTTGATCTGCCGGCGCGGATTTCAGTTACAGGCAGCGACGGTGGTTGTCGCATCATCTGTGGCGTGGTGACCTCCCTTGAGGAAAAAGATCCCCACAATGACGGCCGCCGCTGTTTCAGTCTCACCGTGGAATCATCTCTAGCGCGTCTGCGTCACCAGCACGACACGCGCATCTTTCTTCACCAGAGTTTACCGCAGGTTCTGAGGGCGGTCCTGGCTGCGCATGGAATCGTCGACGACCGCCTGCGCCTGCGCTTGAGCTGTCATTACCCAGTGCAGCCCTGGACACTACAGGTCAATGAGAGCGATTTTGATTTTATCTCTCGGCTGCTCGCCCGGGCGGGGATTTTTTATTGGAGCGAGGCGGACACCGAGGGTGAGTTGCTGTGCTTCAGCGACCATAATGGGCATCTCTGCGAGCGGCCCGGTGCTGCGCTGCAATATGGGCCCGGGGCCGGGATGGAAACTGAGAGCTGCGGCGTGCGTGCGCTGCGGGTGCGCCGGCGGATGGTGGCCGATCTGTTTGAGACGCAGGAAAAATGCCGGCTGCAGCCTTCCCGCCCCCTTCACGCACAGGCTTCAAGCGGCGGACAGAGGCACTTGCGCTGCTATCGGTACGCCGCCGGTGCGGAGGATATCAACGAAGCCGAGCAGATCGCGCGCACCGAAGCGCAGCAAGCGAAGGCTTGCAGCTTTGAACTGCAGGCGCAAACCGACGTGGCCGATCTGTGTGTCGGACAGGTTGTGAGCCTCGACGCGGGTGTTTTCCTGCAACAGTATAGTGGTGATTATCTGGTTCAAGAGGTGAGCCTGCGACTGAGTCAGCGCGCGGGCGCCCAGGCGGCTGGGGACGATCTGGCGTTGAGGTGCGAGGCAACGATGATTCCCCGCGAGATCCCTTTTCGGCCCCCGTGGCCACCACACCCTCGCATCCCGTTCACCTTCACCGCGCGCATTGAAGGCAGTGGGACTTATGCCCCCCTCGATGAGCAGGGTCGCACACCGGTTCGCGCTCATTTCGACCAGAGCGCGACAGCCCATGGTGAAGCCAGTATCCCTTTGCGTCGACTTGCACCTCTTGGCGGACCGCCGGGAGAGCAGGTTTGCGGCTGGCACTCGCCGCTGCGCGATGGGGCCGAGGTGCTGCTGAGCTGTCTCAACGGTGACCCCGACCGTCCTGTCCTGGTCGGCGCGCTGCCCAACCCGGCCACCCCCGGTCCTGTGACTGTTGCCAACCCCGCGCAGAACATCCTGCGTACAGCCGCTGACAACCAACTGCTCATGGACGATCGCCGCGAGCATGAAGTCATCCGCCTCTCCACCTTCGCCGGGAATAACATCCTCGAACTCAACGCCACAGCCCTTGGCCATCGCATCGCCCTTTTCAGCCACCAGGGCGCCATGCAGATAGAGGCTGAAAAGACGCAGAAAATTCAATGCGGCGACAGCCTCACCGAACAAAGCGGCAGCGACCGTAGCCACACCATCGAAAATCGTCATGCCACCCGAACCCGGAGCGCCGAAATCCATCATCAGGCCGCCAGTGATCAGCACCATCAGGCCGCCTCAAACCTGAACCTGAAAAGCGGCCAGAACATCGAAATGACAAGCGCCCAGTGTCTGCGATTCGATGTTGCCAAGGGGCACAACCTCACTGTGCGCGGCCCCGAGGCGACCTTTAGCGTTCTCAACGGTTCTGTTCACATTCAGGCGGCCAGGGAAATCGACATCCAGGGCCAGGGCGGCGGTAATATCAGCTTTTCTCAGAACGGCGGCGGTTTCATCGTCACCGCCGCAGGTGACGTGCGCATCTACGGCAAAAGCGTGAGCTTTGCCGGCCCGGGCGGCGCCTGTCTCAACGGACCCACCAGCTACCAGATCGGCGGGGCGGAAGCGATGCCGGCGACAAGCCCGGCCAAAGCGCTCAAGGCCCGGGTGATCGGCGAACTCAATGCCGAAGAAAAACAACCCCAGGTGCAGGATCTGCAGATCAATCTGCACGATTTCTACGACAACAGGCTCCCCGGCCATTTCGAGCAACTCAAAGGCCTCAAGTGGCAACTGGTCAGCGATTGCGGCGAAGAACGCAGCGGCGTGATCGAGGGCTACACCATCGAGGTCAAAGGGTTGCGCGTGCGGGAGTCCATTGACTTTGAGATCGAGAATATCGATCTGGTCACCGCCCATAGGGATAAGTCATGAGTTCCCACAGCGCGATCGCCTGCCATCAGCCTCTGCTGCCCAAACAGCGCCTGCTTATCAAAAACGGCCAGGCGGATGCCTTTGTTGGCGATTATCCGGCCGTCATCCTGCATCCCTCCCTGGGCTGTCCGTTGCTCGTGGAGGACCCTCATCGGATAAGCCTGTTTGTGGCCTGTGGTGCCGCTTTTAGAGAAGCCTTTCTCAATGGAAACGGCCGTCATGACGAACGGGGTGCGTCCGGTGGGGACAATATCCGCCTGATCATCAACCAGCACCTTAAAATACAGCCCTGGACGCAGGCGCAGAAAGATCTGCACCGCACCGACAAAGTTCTCTTTGCCGAGAATTTCCTAAAGAAAATTCAATGCACCTATCTCGGAGTGCTCGGAACTGAACTGCGCGACAGCAACCACCGTCATTTTGCCAATCTGCGTCCGCAAACCCGCGAAGAGTTTTTGCGCCTGGGACTCAACGAGGTTTTCCAGGTCGACCTGAGCCACTACCCCTTTGACACCGACACGCTCTATGACTGCTTCTGGGCGGTGTGCAACAGGGCGGAAGACAGAGCCGATCTTCCCTGCGATTTTGTCGACCTGCGCGACCGGATGCTGCGTCGCTTCGTCGGCGACACCTGGCCGCAAGGATTTCATGAGCTCCCCAAAGAAGCATTCAGCGAATTGTGCGCCTACAGGATCGATGAAAAAGAGGGCTTGCGTTTTGAGATCGACCCGGGCTCCCCGTTGCAGAGCCGCCATCCGATTTATGTGCCGGCAGCGGACAAGGACAGCCTTAATCTCGGCCATCTCTCCGATGTGCATCTCTCCTCGCGCCAGCAGGCCTACAAGGGCAAGCGGGCCGCCGTCATTCCCGAGGTTTCCGAGACCATCGGCGATCTGGCCAACAACAACGCCGATAACTTCCTTGATCTGCTCTCCCAACTGGGCAGCGATCCCGACGTCGATGTTGTCATCATTACCGGTGATCTCTACGATCATCTGCATAATTTCGACCCCTCCAGCCGCGACACCTCCACCACCGGCAAACTCTGGGAGGCGATGTATGTCGGTGATAAAAAAGCGCTCCAGGAACGCACCGGGGAATATCCCTACGGCATCGACGGGCTGGCGGTTTTCTCGGCCCTGGTGTATTTTTACACCCGGTTTCAAAAACCGGTTTTTCTGATCTCCGGCAACCACGAGGCCTACGAATATCCCTACGGGATCTCACCGCGCATCCCGATCAAAGGGCGCGTCAATGAAGGCATTCCCCTGGACCACAATCTCACCTTCTACGAAGCCATTTTGCTTTACGGGCCCGGTTATGACAAAGTGCTCAAGAACTTCAATTTCGATCAGCGCCATTTCGATTGGTTCGCCACGGCCTTTACGCCGCTGGCGGATTTTTCAATCACCTATAAGGATCAATGCCTGATCGGCCTGGAATGGGGCGCGAGCGAATCTTTCGTGCGCTCCAGGGCCCGTGGGGGCGGCACACTGCCTCGCGCCGATGGCACGCTGCTGCCCTTGCAGCGCTCTCTGGTGGCAGAGGCCCTGGAGCAAGGCAAGCAGGCGGTGCTGTGCTCGCACTTCACCCTGATCAATTACTGCCTCAGCAGGCCCCTGTCGGAACAAGGCCGCTTCGTGGCGTCAAGCCTGACTTTGAGCGCCTTCGATCATGGATCCTGTCAGCGGGAGCGGGGGATTCTTTATGAGCAGTTTCTGACACACCCCGCACTGAAACTGACCCTGAGCGGGCATTCCCACCGGGTGGGGCTGTACCTCTGCGACCTTGTCGGCCGCAACAGCTTTTCCTATTTTTCCGGAAGATCTGTCGAAGCAGGCGTTGAGATGCAAACCAGCGGCTATCATCCGCAAGATCCAGCGATAAAGAATATCGCCTGGAACAACCGCACCCGGGTCTTCGTCACCGCCAGCGCCGGCCCCATCCCCAAGCAGAACCTGCACGGCGAGATGAGCGGCCAGGGGATGGAGACCCCGTCAGCGGGCAAGATTGTTTTTGACGGCAGCAATCCCAAAATCACCCTTGTTCGCTCACGACAATCAACCGCCAAGCCGCGCTTTGCCGTGGCCTGTGATTACATCGACGTCATGCAGGGCGGGTTTTGGGAGTATTTTCGAGCGGTGGGAACCAGCGGCGAGTTTGAGATGAAGATTCATTGGGAGAAGATCCATCCGAATTTCTCAAGGGAGAAAAGGGATCAGTTGCTCAAGAGCGTGACGCTGTGGATGGTGGGGGATGAAACGGAAACTTTTAAAGACGAGGGTCTGCGTCTGAGCGGCTTCGGTGAAACCCTCAGGGTGAACTTTTCTCGCAGGCTCAGGCGGTGGCTTAGGCCCGGCCAGCAAAATCGAGCGGCCGTGTTTTTTCTCTCTCTGGAATTTAATTCGTCTGCATTTCAGGGCCTCAGGGGCTTTGATGAATATAACTTTGAATCGCCCTGGAACATTCAGGTTGGGATCTATGATGACAGCGGGCAAGATGTCATGAGTTCAGCAAGCGCTATGCAGAATACCTCGACATGGCAGATTATGCGGCATAAAGATTATGGAGAAGTGCCGTTGTTCGATTGGCGCGCCATACATTGGCCGAATGAGTTTACTTTTGAAATTTAAGAGACTTTTATGGCAATAAATAAAAACATTGTATTGCTCTTTGTATTTCTTGGGTTTGGCTTTTTATTTCAGACTAATGTGAGCGTGGGAATGAGCCTATTTCAAAATGAATTTGAGAAACGTTGGGATGATCTCTCAACAGACGTCGACCGTTTAAATGAATATGTTTCGTCCCGGCCTGTGGAATTGCGCAATGTTCAAGTCGGCGCCATAGACCTTGAGGGCGTCAAATTTTTTGGCGCAACCTTTACCGGGGTCGAATGGAACGGTACAAATTTAAAAGGAGCAAGTTTTAATAAAGCAACGTTCAAGGCCTGCAAATTCATGGGGAGCCTCCACCAGGGGAGCGTTTTCAGCGATGTTATTTTTGAAAATTGTACCTTTGACAGCGCTGAATTTGGAAGAAGCACCTTTGTTAATGTGCAGTTTAAAAATTCAAATATTACTGATTCTCGCTTCAGAAACCTTCAGGGCAATGATCTTGTATTTGAGAGCTCACATCTTAAGACGAGGACGACTTTTGCTGGTTCAGCAATTCCCATGACTTTTTTACAAAGCAATCTAGAGGCCGTCAGCCTTATGGGGCTCAAGGGGCTTCATAAATTATCAATACTAGATAGCACATTGTCTGAGGTCAACTTCGGCCACGGCAATTTCTCCGACATCGTCATCAAAAAATCAAAGCAATCTGGTGGTGGTGCGCGGTTCAACAATATCACAGCCAAGAATATCACTTTTGAAGATGTTGACATGACGAAAGGCATGGCGATTGCCAGGTCGCAGGTCGGTATGGTCCGTGTCTCCGGTGGCCGTTTGGGAGTGGCGTTTGCCGAATCGACAATTCCTAAAATCTACATTCGCGATGCAGAACTTTTTTATTTGGATTTTGCCGAGGCAAAACTCGATTACGTCGAAATCGCCAACTGCAATCTCTACGACACCGGAATGTGGGACGGCTATATCGATCAGTTTTTGGTCAAAAATTCAAAATTCACGATTATCGACGGCGAAAACTTCAAGGCCGACATTTCAGTCTGGGACAACGTCACCCTTGACGGCGAAATCAACCTGACCAACGCCCAGGTCAAGGACTTCCGCCCCACGCGCCTCAAGCGCGGCCCGAATCTCAATCTCATCACGACCGGGTCCAATCTGCGCATTGATTTAAGCGGCGAGTGATTCTAAAGAAAATAAGCGTGCACTAAGGGCGCAGGTCACTTTTGCTGACGCACTTCCCTCTATGGCGCCAGTGTTCTCTGGAGCCCAAAATTCTCAAGAGCTTAGCGCCTCAGCCACGGCCTCTTTTCTCAGCAGTCCACGCTTGTTCACTTCCTCCTTGACCCGTTCTGTCAGGTCACTGGCCAGCAACCGTTCAAAGCGCACGTCGATGGTGTAGGCCTGAATGGTGAACACCGTCAGAAATGCGCGTTCGAATTCATCCTTCACCAGAACGTTCACCGTTTGTCCGCGGTGGACGTAGGGGGAGCACAGGGCCGCTTCGTGTGCGAGGGTTTTTACTTTGTCGGCATTCACGGTCGCAGGCAGGAAAAAAGTGACTTCGACCAGCTCGTGGAGGGAGCCGGTGTTGGAATTGGAGACACCGCTGTTGAGCAGCATCGAGTTGGGCAGGGTGACGATACTGTCATCGAAGGTGTGCAGGCGGCTGGCGCGCAGACCCACATTGGTGACTTCCCCGTAGTAGTTTTCGACCTTGATCATATCGCCCACCCGGAACGGGCGCTCGAACAGAATGAGGATCCCGGCGAGGATGTTTTTGATCAGGTCTTGAGCGCCCAGGCCGATGGCAACGCCCGAGGCACCGGCCACCAGCATGATGGTTTCGCCGGGGGGGCGCAGGATTTTCATGATGATGAAAGCGACAATATGCACCCAGGCCAGAAGACGAAAGACCGGGAAGATGCTCGAAATCAACAATCTGCGGCGGGGAAATTTTTCGGCCAGCAGATGGGACAGATGCTTGATGCCGTAGAGCATCAACCAGGTGAACAGCAAAAGCGCGATCGAAAGAGCGATCTTCTCAAAGTTGAGAACTTCCAGCAGTGATTTGATGACTTCCTGATCCATGAAACCTCCCGGCGGTTAATAGAGGAAATGCATTTGATCAAGCATCGCCGTGACCGCGTGCTGGGTGACTGAATCGAGGCTGTAGGGCGTATGGTCGTCAGGGGTGCCCTCGCAGATCGGTTCGATCAGCCGCAGCTGGTGGAGCAGGGTGAAGGTGAGGCGGCTGGTCAGGGCATCGACCCGGAAGATTCGCTGATGCTCCTGCGGTGAAAGCATGCCGTGGCCGGCAATTTCCGCCAGGCTCAGCAGATGATCCCGTTGCAGATCGCGAATAAAACGGGTGTCGAGCTGGCCGGGAGGGTGCAGCACGACGCGCTTGCCATTATCCTCGAATCGACTGCCGAGCAGCCAGAAATACAGGGCCGCACGCAAATTCCCGCCACTGGCGTTAAAAAGGTCGCGATAAAAGTCTTCGGCGATCTCTTCCTGATGCTTTTCACTGGTATCTTCCGATTCCGCGTCCCGCTCCGATTCTGCGAAGTGAAGCTCAATCCCTGCCTGTTCGGCGCGACGTTCGAGAGCCTCTCGCTGCTGGGTTTCGTCCGGGGCGTCGAGAGGGATTTTGTGGGTGAAGTAGGTCTCGGCCTGCACATGGCGGCACAGGTTCTGCCAGGGCCAGCGCCTGCAGGTCAGCAGCCAGAGATGGCGTCGCCTGGTGGCGAGCAGGATGTAGAAGAAGGTCTCGGCCGCCTGCCGTCCGCCGATGATGCGCAGCAGCAGGTTGTGTCCGCCGTCGAGAATGATCAGCCCCGGAGGCAGCTCCTGGATACGACTGATCAAGCCTGGTGTATCTTCGACATGATCCTCAAAACCGAACAGGTCAGACAGGAAATCCAGAACGGCCTGCTGCGATTCGAGCCGACGATCAATTTCTCCGCGCACGAACTCGAACTCATCCCCGATATTCTGCAGAAAACAGTTGACCAGGCTGGTTTTGCCGCATCCCTGCGGGCCGACCAGGACCAGGCTGCAGGGTCTCCCCTTGAGCCATTGCCCAAGGGCTTCCTGGAGTTGCTGAAGCTCGGATTCCCGCCCGATCAGCAGACCGTCAGTGGTGATCGGTTCGGCAAGAAAAAAGGGACGGATTTTTTCCGAAGGTGCTTCGAGCCTCTGCGTGAGTTCGCTGCGAGACGGGAGCGCCGCAATCGCAACCAGTTTCTCCTGGGTTTGCGCGGAGCTGGTTTGATCGCCCTTCAATCGTGATATCAATTTGTTCCAGTTTTCGGACAGCCAGCCCATGGTATCAGTCCTCGTCGGTGCAGCGCAGCACCGTCAGTGAGCGGGCGTCGACTTCAATCGATTTTCCAGCATCAAGCGATGGGGAGGATTCATGGCAGCCGGCGCAGGTGTCGAACTCAACACCCCAGCTCTGCCCCCAGGATTGTTCCGGCAGAATGAACTCCAGCGGCTCGTGATGGGCATTGAAAATCAGGTAGAAGCTGTTGTCGGTGACCGGGTCTCCTTTTGGGTTCGGGTTCGGGATCGATTTGCCGTTGAGGAAGACCCCGAGAGATTTAGCGAAACCTTCGCCCCAGTTTTCTTCATCCATCTGCACGCCCTCGAGGGTGAACCAGGCGATGTCGGTGACTTCGGCGCCATGAATTTCGCGCCCCTGGAACCAGCGTCGCCGCCTGAATACCGGGTGTCTGGCGCGAAAAGAAATCAGGTCACGGCAGAACTGAAGTAGATCTTCGTCGATGTGGTTCCAGTCGTACCAGGAAATTTCGTTGTCCTGGCAATAGGCGTTGTTGTTGCCTTGCTGGGTGCGGCCCAGCTCATCCCCCCCCAGCAGCATCGGCACCCCCTGCGACAGCAGCAGAGTGGCGACGAAATTGCGTTGCTGGCGGGCGCGCAGCTGTTGAATTTCGGGATCATCGGTGGGCCCTTCGGCGCCGCAGTTCCAGGAACGGTTGTCGTCGCTGCCGTCCTGGTTGTCCTCGCCGTTGGCTTCATTGTGCTTCTCGTCATAGGAGACCAGATCCCGTAGGGTGAAGCCATCGTGAGCGGTGATGAAATTAACGGAGGCGAAAGGCAGGCGACTGGTATTTTCGTACAGGTCGGAGCTGCCGGTGAACCGCGCTGCGAATTCACCGAGAGTCTCGTCGCGTCCAGGCCAGAAGTCGCGCACGCAGTCGCGATAGCGACCGTTCCATTCGCTCCAAACCGGGGGGAAGTTTCCGACCTGGTAACCGCCTTCGCCCACGTCCCAGGGTTCGGCGATCAGCTTGACCTGGCTGATGACCGGATCCTGCTGAATCAGATCGAAGAACGCCGAGAGCTTGTCGACGTCGTGCAGCTCTCGCGCCAGGGTGGAGGCCAGATCGAAACGGAACCCGTCGACGTGCATCTCAAGAACCCAGTAGCGCAGCGAATCCATCAGCAGCTGCAGCACGTGGGGGTGGCGCATGTGCAGGCTGTTGCCGGTCCCGGTGTAATCCATGTAATAGCGTCGGTCTTCAGGGGTGGTGCGATAATAATAAGCATTGTCGATCCCCTTGAAGCACAGGATCGGTCCCAGGTGATTGCCTTCACAGGTGTGGTTGTAGACCACGTCGAGGATCACCTCGATGCCGGCCTGATGCAGGGCGCGCACCATCTGTTTGAACTCGGCCACCACGCCCCCGGGGCGCTGGTCGGCGGCATACTCGTTATGAGGCGCGAAATAGCCGATTGAATTGTACCCCCAGTAATTGCGCAATCCCCTGTCGACCAGGTGCTTGTCATGAATGAACTGATGAACGGGAAGAAGTTCCACTGCCGTAACTCCGAGGCTTTTCAGATAGTCCACCGCCACCGGATGGGCCAGACCGGCATAGGTGCCGCGGATATCCTCCGGGATATCGGGGTGGCGCGCGGTCAGCCCCTTGACATGAGTTTCGTAGATAATGGTTTCGTGCCAGGGAATCTGCAGGCGGCGGTCGCCGTTCCAGTCGAAATGCGGCTGATGGACGACACTGCGCATGACATAGGGCGCGCTGTCCAGGTCGTTGGGAGTCTCCGGCCCTTCCTCGAACTGGTAGGGGAACACCGCCTCATCCCATTCGATGGTTCCTTCTATCGCCTTGGCGTAAGGATCGAGCAGCAGCTTGGCCGGATTGCAGCGGTGCCCCTCCTCCGGCTTCCATGGGCCATGGACGCGGAATCCATAGCGCTGCCCGGGTTCGACTTCCGGAAGATAGCCGTGCCAGCAGTAGCCGGTCACTTCCGGAAGTTCGATGCGGGTTTCGTTGCCTTCTGCGTCGAAAAGGCACAACTCGACACGGTCGGCAATTTCAGAGAAGAGGGAAAAATTGGTTCCAAAGCCGTCGTATATGGCTCCAAGAGGATAGGGATGACCGGGCCAGACTTTCATGGCAAAACTCCTTGAGTGGGATCTGCTCGACTGCAAAGCAAAGTATAACCCGACTTGCTTCAGGGGCAAGATTGCTTATTTTGGAGCATTTATGTCGACTTTGGCGCAAAAAATGCTTAATAAAGACAATGTTATTGTGTATATTTTCCGATAAACTCTTTTCCTCCAGTCCTGGGGAGCCCCATGTCCAAGACACTCTCCGCATCGATCCGTTCGCGAGCCCTCAAGGCCGCGGGCATTTATGCTTTTTTCGGTCTGCTCTGGATCCTCTTTTCCGATCAACTGCTTGCGCTGATCGCTGTTGACGCCCGCCATCTTGCGCGTTTGCAGACGCTTAAAGGCTGGTTTTTCATCCTCTTCACGGCGGTGCTTTTTTACGTTGTGGTTTATCGCGCTCTCGTCTCGCAGGAGAAGGCTGCGCAGTCTTCACGGGAAAGCGAGGCCCGATTTCGTGCCATTTTTGATGGCGTCGATGATGCCATATTTCTGCATGATGCCGAAACGGGAGAGATTCTTGACGTCAACAAACGAAGCGAAGAGATGTTCGGTTATTCCTTTGATCAGTTGCGCAGTATGACGGTGGGCGAACTCAGTGAGAATCAGCCGCCGTACACTCAGCAGGAGGCGGTCGCCTGGATGAAGCGTGCCTCTCAAGGGCAGCCCGTGCGCTTTGAATGGCGTTCGCGTCGCAGCGACGGTTCCCTGTTCTGGAGTGAAATCAACATGCGGCGCGCGAATCTGCAGGGAAAACAGGTTCTCATGGTCACCCTGCGCGAGGTCAGCGCCCGCCGGCAGGCGCAGGAGGCTTTGCGGGAGAGCGAGGAACGCTACCGCACCCTGGCAGATCTGTCCCCCGATTCAATTCTGGTCAATACCGAAGGGCGTTTTGTCTACGCCAATGCGGCCGCGTGCGATCTTCTCCATGCCCCCAGTATCGAGTCCATCATAGGTCACTCCCCTTTTGATTTCATTGAGCCGGATCAGCATGGGCAGGTTCGCGAGCGTATCGCCCGCGTGCTGCAGTCGAAGGAGAAGGCTTCTCCAGACCACCAGCGCTGGCGATGCTTCGATGGTTCAATTGTCGACGTCGAGACGTCTGCCGGCGGTGTTACCTGGCATGGTCGACCCGCGGTTCAGGTTCTGCTGCGCGACATTTCGGAGCGCATCCGTGATGAACAGGAACTGCGTGCCGCCAAGGCTGCGGCTGAACAGGCCACCCGCGCCAAAAGCGAATTTCTCGCCAACATGAGCCATGAAATCCGCACCCCTCTCAACGGACTGTTCGGAATTCTGCAGCATCTGCGCAGCCAGGGCTTGAATCCGGAGCAGGCCGAGTGTGTCGAGACGGCGTTGGGATCCGGGCGGCGTCTGCTGGGCATTCTTAATGATATCCTCGACCTCTCACGCATTGAAGCGGGGCGTCTGCAGCTTGAGCGGGAGTGTTTCCACCCAGCGGCTACGGTCGAGGAAGTTGTCGGCATTTTCCAGGCCGGAGCCCGTGAAAAAGAGGTCGAACTTATCTGGACGGTCGACCCTGACTTGCCGTTTGTGGTCGGTGATGAGGGGCGTGTGCGGCAGGTGCTGTTCAATCTGGTGGGCAATGCCGTCAAATTTACCGAGAAGGGCGAGGTAGAAATTCGCGCTGAGATTACACCCGCTTCTCAAACTCAGGATTCCCTTGTTTTGCGGTTTACCGTCAGAGACACCGGAATCGGAATCGAGGGCGCCAACCTTAAAGAGCTGTTTACCCCATTTACACAGGCCGACGGCAGTCACACCCGCAAATACGGCGGCTCGGGGCTGGGTCTGGCGATCGTGCAGCGGCTTGTCGAACTGATGGGTGGTCGGGTCAGCATAGAAAGCAGGGTGGGAAGCGGTACCCATGTGGTCTTTACATGTCTTGTCACTCCTTCAGGAGAACAGGATTGTCCCAAGCGAAAAGAATGTGAGGCAACGACGGAGCCTGCGGAAACAGCCCCGGTGATCCGAGGGCTTGATGTGCTGGTCGCGGAAGATGACCGTGTCAACCGGCTGGTTCTCGAGCGGTTCCTGACCAGCCAGGGACACCGTGTGGCCAGCGTCACCAACGGACGGGCCTGTCTCGACATATTGGAGAAACGCTCTTTCGATGTGATCCTGATGGACATTCAGATGCCGGAAATGGATGGAATCGACGTAACCCGCCATATCAGGGCGCGAACCGATGACCGCCGATATACGCCTGTGGTCGCCCTGACGGCCCATGCCATGAAAGGGGATCGAGAGACCTTTCTTAAGGCCGGGATGGACGCCTATCTGAGCAAGCCGGTGGATTTTAAGGAGATACAGCAGGTTGTGGCGCAACTTGCGACCAGGAACCTTTCCGAAAAAGGCGATGAAGGACATGATGAATATGTGCAGGATGTTTGAATGCTTCTGCGAATAAATACGCCAATTATGCAAATGGCTGAGAGGCTCCTCAGGTCTTGGGCGGCAGTGGCGCTGATGGGGATGGTGTTTCTTCTAGGTGTGCTTTCTGCCGCTGCCGAAGACAGCGGATCATCTCCGACCGACTCGAAGGTGATTCTGTCTGCAACGGAGTACGACTACCCTCCTTTCTGTGTTCTCGATTCTGCCGGTCATCCCGACGGTTTTTCGGTTCAGCTCCTGCGCGCCGCCATGGATGCGATGGGTTCCAGGGTAAAGTTCAAAATCGGGCCCTGGAGCGAGGTCAAAAAGTCGCTGGCGGACGGTCGGGTGCAGGTATTGCCTCTGGTAGGGCGTACTCCCGAGCGGGAAGACATCTTCGACTTCACTTTTCCCTATCTCACCATGCACGGCACCATTGTCGTGCGCCAGGACGAGGAAGGGATACGGTCGACCGAGGATCTGGTCGGCCGACAGGTCGCCGTGATGAAGGGGGATAACGCTGAAGAATTTCTGCGCCGCTCTACAACTGGCGTCGAGATCGCCACGCGGGAGAGCTTTGAGGTCGCTCTGCGGGAACTGGCGCAGGGGCAGCATGACGCGGTGGTGACGCTGCGACTGGTCGCCCTGCAGTTGATTAATCAGATCGGGGCCGAGAATCTCAAGCTGGTCGGCGGACCGATGAAGGACTTTACTCAGTCGTTCTGTTTCGCTGTGCGGGAAGGCGACAAGGAGCTTTTGAGTATCCTCAATGAGGGGTTGGCCCTGGTGATCGCCGACGGCACCTACCGACGCCTTCATGCTGAATGGTTCGGTCCGATCGAGGAGCGTATGCGGCGCCGAAGCCGCATTGTCGTCGGGGGCGACAATAATTTCCCGCCCTTTGAATATCTTGACGCCAACGGTCGACCCACGGGCTACAATGTTGAGCTTACCCGCGCCATTGCACAGGAGATGGGGCTTGATGTGAGTATTTCGCTAAAGCCCTGGGCAGAGGTGCGGTCAGATCTGGCGGAAAACAAAATCGATTTAATTCACGGCCTGTTCTATTCTCCCGAGCGCGATGATGTGTTCGATTTTTCACCACCGCACGCCGTGGTTAATTATGCATTTGTGACCCTCGGTGAAAAGAGGGCTCCTCGAAGCCTGTCCGATCTGTCCGGTTTGTCGGTGCTGGTTATGCAGGGCGATATCATGCACGACGCGCTCCTCGAACAGAACGGGGATTTTGAGATCGTTGCCGTGGAGTCCCAGAAGGAGGCTCTCCGGCAATTGACATCCGGAAAGTATGATTGCGCCCTGGTCGCCAAAATCCCCGCTCATTACTGGATCTCCAGAAACGACTGGCAAAATCTGCATATTGCCGACCGAACCATTCGTTCTCAAGAATACTGCTACGGGGTGCTCAGTGGTAACGACTGGCTCTTAAGTCGATTTTCCGAAGGACTCGCCAATCTCAAGGCGAGCGGCGAATACCGTCGAATCTATGCAAAATGGCTCGGCCCCTACGAAGAGCGCAAGTCCGGTTTCTCTGATGTGATCAAGCCACTTTTGTGGCTGGTTGTCCCGATATTGCTGCTGCTGGTCGCGGCTTTTATCTGGACCTGGACGCTGCGAATCAAAGTCAGACAGAGCACTGCGGATCTTCGCGCCGAAATCGCCGAGCGCAAACAGGCGCAGGAGCAACTGCTGGCGGCCAAGGTTGCCGCGGAGCAGGCAACGAAAGCCAAGAGCGAATTTCTGGCAAACATGAGCCACGAGATCCGCACCCCCCTCAATGGTCTTCTCGGCATGCTTCAGCATCTCAAATATACTCCTCTGCAGGAGGAGCAGTCTGACTACGTCGAGACGGCTCTTGGTTCAGGACAGCGGCTTCTGGGAGTTCTCAACGACATTCTCGATCTGTCCCGCATCGAAGCGGGCAAGATGGATCTGGAGAAGGAGAGTTTTGATCCTGCTCGAGTTGTGCGCGAGGTGACCGGGATTTTCCAGGCCAATGCCGACGCGAAACATATTGCGCTGCGTTGTGACATTGATCCCGAACTCCCCTGGGTGGTCAGCGATGAAGGACGATTGCGCCAGATTCTTTTCAATCTGGTTGGCAACGCGGTCAAATTTACCGAAAAGGGAGAGGTCGCAGTTTCCGCCTGGGTTCAAAATTCAGAAACATCTGGCGAAGAGGGCGGGGCGCAGCGTGTCACCCTGGCTTTTGAAGTCCATGACACGGGGATCGGAATCCCGGACGACAAGCTGGAGGGTCTTTTTGAACCTTTCACCCAGGTTGACGGCACTCATGCCCGTAAATACGGCGGTTCGGGGTTGGGATTGGGGATCGTACGCCGCCTGGTGGACCTGATGGGGGGGCGTATTGACATCGACAGCCAACCAGGGTGTGGAACCCGGGTTACCCTGGCTCTGCGGCTGGCTGTTGCGGAGCCAGGGGATTGCGGTACCGAGACTGAAGGTGATCCCCGACAGAATACGCCTCTTGGGTCATTGAATATCCTGGTGGCCGAGGATGAGCGGGTCAACCGCCTGATCATCGAGCGCCTGCTGACAAAACAGGGTCATCGTGTAGTTGCGGTGACGGACGGCCATCATTGTCTGCAGGCCCTGGATGATGATGATTTTGACGTGATCCTGATGGATATTCAGATGCCGGAGATGGACGGGCTTGAAACGGCTCGCGCCATCCGTGCCCGCCTTGATGACAAGGGCGAAGTGCCCATTGTCGCCCTGACCGCCCATGCCATGAAGGGCGATCGTGAGACTTTTCTGGCGGCGGGTATGGATGATTATCTCAGCAAGCCGGTGGATTTCGACGAGGTCAGCCGTGTTCTGGGAAGGGTTATCGAAGGGTGATTTTGTTCAGCAGGGACCGCAGGTTACGGCGGTTCTGTCGAGAATGTCAGCTGAATAGTTGCGTTGGCGCAAGTTCAGTATGGAGTGCGATCGGCCATTTGCAGGTAGCGCCGGGCCACCTGCAAGGCCTCGTCCTTCAGAAGTTGAATGGCCTGAATGCTTCTATCCCGCCTGCTCTTGATGATCTCCCGGTAAAAACAGTTGTCGTCAAAGCCGATATTCTCTGCATCTTCGATGGTGAACCCGAAGAATATATTTCGCATGCGCGCCCAGTAGATTGCGGCGAGGCACATGGGGCAGGGTTCGCCGGTGGTGTAGATGTCGCAATCGGTCAGCTCGAACGTGTCGAGCCGGCTGCAGGCGTCGCGTATGGCGACGATTTCGCCGTGGGCGGTGGGGTCGTTGGTGGCGATGACACGATTCCACCCCTCGCCGACAATGATCCCATCCTTGACAACCACGGCGCCGAAAGGCCCGCCATCCCCCGCCTCAATTCCTTGAGCGCTCAACGCGATGGCGCGGCGCATGAATTTTTCGTGCAGTGGAGAGCTTTCAATCTTTGTTTCAGGATGGTTGGACACCGGGTATTTCCTCTGCTGAACTGTGCTGGATGTTCAAAAAAAGCCCCGGGGCCTGATGCCCCGGGGCTTTGTGTCTTTAGGAGACAGGATTAAAGACCAAGCTGCTTGAAGAAGTCATTGCCCTTGTCATCCACCAGGATGAACGCGGGGAAGTCTTCGACTTCGATCTTCCAGACCGCTTCCATGCCCAGTTCGGGGAAGTCAATGCATTCGACCTTCTTGATATTCTCTTCAGCCAGCACCGCAGCGGGGCCGCCGATGGAGCCGAGATAGAATCCGCCGTGCTTCTTGCAGGCGTCGGTGACCTGCTGGCTGCGGTTACCCTTGGCGATCATGACCATCGAACCGCCGTTGGCCTGCAGCAACTCGACATAGCTGTCCATGCGGCCGGCGGTGGTGGGACCGAAAGAACCTGAAGCTTTGCCTTCGGGGGTTTTGGCCGGTCCGGCATAATAGATCGGATGATTCTTCAGATATTCGGGCAGCGGCTTGCCGGAATCAAGAATCTCTTTAAATTTGGAATGAGCAATGTCGCGGCCGACCACGATAGTGCCATCGAGCAGCAGCGGATCGCCGACCTTGAGCTCGGAAAGATCCGCCAGAATCTCCTTCATGGGGCGATTGAGGTTGATCTTGGTGCCGTGAGCGTGTTTTCCGCGGTACTTTTCGGGGATGAAGCGGCCGGGGTTGCGGTCCATCTCTTCGACGAAAAGCCCGTCCTTGGTGATCTTGGCCTTGATGTTGCGGTCGGCCGAGCAGGAGACCGCCATCCCGACGGGGCAGGATGCCCCGTGACGGGGCAGGCGGATGACGCGCACGTCATGTGCGAAGTACTTGCCGCCGAACTGGGCGCCGATACCGAGATCCTGGGCCGCCTTAAGCAGGCGCTCCTCAAGTTCGATGTCGCGGAAGGCCTGGCCATGTTCGTTGCCCTCGGTCGGCAGGTTGTCCAGTTCCTTGGCGGTGGCGAGCTTCACGGTCTTCATGACGGCGTCGGCGCTGGTGCCGCCCACCACGAAGGCAATGTGGTAGGGAGGGCAGGCCGCAGTACCGAGCGTCTTCATCTTTTCAACGAGAAAATTATACAGCTTGTCGGGAGTCAGCAGCGCCTTGGTCTCCTGGTAGAGCATGGTCTTGTTGGCGCTGCCGCCGCCTTTGGCCATGAACAGGAATTTGTAAGCGTCGCCGTCAGTGGCCATGACATCGATCTGGGCCGGCAGGTTGGTGCCGGTGTTCTTCTCTTTGTACATATCCAGAGCGACGGTCTGGGAGTAGCGCAGATTTTCCTCGGTGTAGGTCTTGTAGACCCCTTTGGAGAGGTATTCTTCATCCTTGACGCCGGTCCAGACCTGCTGGCCTTTTTTGCCAATCACGGTGGCGGTGCCGGTATCCTGGCACAGGGGCAGTTCGAAATCGGCGGAGATTTCCGCGTTGCGCAGAAATGCCATGGCGACGCCGCGGTCGTTGGGCGAGGCGTCCGGGTCGGTGAGGATCTTGGCAACCTGCTCATTGTGCTCGGGACGCAGCAGGAAAGAGACATCCTTCATGGCCTGGTTGGCAAGCACCGTCAGGGCCTCGGGATCGACCTTGAGGACTGGCTTGCCGTCAAACTCAACTGTCGACACGTATTTTTCGGAATCGGGGATCTTGTAGTACTTGGTCTGATCCTGACTCAGTGGGAAAGGTTCCTGGTACACGAATTCAGGCATGTCTTCTCTCCTTTGCTCATGGGTATTAAAGTCGCGCCCGCCCACGGGACGGGCGACCATGTAACCTCCGGCGCGCGTCATTATAGAATACTGTATACAGATTTGTCGACAGCTAGTTTCCCTGATGTACACTCCGACCGAAGTTTGTCAACTCTCCCCAACGGGGGGAGGTCGGGAAGGGGGGGCGGGGTACTCGAGAAGCCGCAGGAAGGCACCCACACGTGACAAAAAACCATGATTTGTGTTATTCCCTTATTTCTCTCGGTCTTTACGCAGGCGCACAAAGCTTTTCTTGCCGGCCCGCCCGGTTTCCCCATGGAGCGATTCTCAAATGCAGCGTTACGTCAAACTGATCCTGACCTCCCGTGTCTACGAAGTGGCGATCGAGACCCCCCTCGAAGAGGCACCCGGCCTTTCACGCAGCCTCGGCAACCGGGTTCTGCTCAAGCGCGAAGATCTGCAGCCGGTATTCTCTTTCAAATTACGCGGAGCATACAACAAGATCGCCAATCTCCCCGAGGAGCAGCGCGCCGCCGGGGTGATCGCCGCTTCGGCCGGAAATCATGCCCAGGGGGTGGCTTTTTCGGCGCGTCAACTGGGAATCAAAGCCACCATCGTCATGCCTGCCACCACGCCGCGCATCAAGGTCGATGCGGTCGCAGCAATGGGCGCCGATATCGTTCTGCATGGCGACAACTACTCGGAGGCGGCCGATCGCTGCGCCGAACTGATCGAACAGTCGGGTATGACATTCATTCATCCCTTTGACGACGAGCTTGTCATTGCCGGCCAGGGGACCGTGGCCGATGAAATCCTGCGACAGAGCGCCGGTCGGGTCGATGCCGTGTTCGTTCCGGTGGGCGGCGGCGGGTTGATCGCCGGCATGGCGGTGTTTCTCAAGGCTCTGCGCCCCGATGTGAAAATTATAGGGGTTGAGCCGGCGGACAGCGATGCCATGGCCCGCTCTCTGGAGACCGGTCGGCGCGTGAAACTGGAATCGGTCGGAATCTTTGCTGATGGGGTGGCGGTGCGCGAAGTCGGCCGGCAGACCTTTGATCTCTGCCGACGCCATGTCGATGAGATCATCCGCGTCGACACCGATGAGTTGTGCAGCGCCATCAAGAGTGTCTACCAGGCCACCCGTTCCATTGTCGAACCGGCCGGGGCTCTGGCCCTGGCCGGGCTTAAAAAGTATGCGCGGCGCGAACAGCTCTCCGGGCGGACTCTGGTGGCGGTCAACTCCGGCGCCAATATGAATTTCGATCGCCTGCGCTACGTGGCTGAACGCACCCTGGTGGGGGAAAAGCAGGAGGCGCTTTTTGCCGTCACCATTCCCGAAGAGCCCGGCGCCCTCAAGCGTTTCTGTCAGCAACATGTGGAGGGGCGCAATATCACCGAATTCAATTATCGCCTCTCCGGTCGGGATGCGGCGCATATATTCGTTGGCATTGCCATCCGCGACGAGGAGGAACGCCACAGTTTCGGCGGCCGTCTACGCGACGCCGGTTTCGAAAATCTTGACCTGACCGATAACGAGCTCGCCAAAACCCATGTTCGCTACATGGTGGGAGGACGCGCCCCCGAGACCGGCCGTGAGGTACTGTATCGATTCTGGTTTCCGGAACGCCCGGGGGCTCTAGGGAAATTTCTTGAGGCCATGGGGGCGACCTGGAATATCTCTTTGTTCCATTACCGGACACAGGGAGGGGATTTCGGCAGGGTTCTGATCGGCCTGGAAATCCCTGAAACGCAGGAAGCCGATTTCCAGAGATTTCTCAAGCAGCTGGGTTACCGTTTTGAGCAGGAAACCGATAATCCGGCCTATCGGCTCTTTTTGTAACATTAACTTGTTCCGTCCGCCGTTCGATTTTTCTGGGAATCCTGCTAACCTTTCTCTACGTAATGTTGAGCATAAGGAAAGAAAGGAGGTTCCAGACATGATTAAATTCTACGATCCCGGTGATGCTGCAGAACAGGCCGAGGTGGAGAGCTTGTTGCGCCAAAACGGCATCGAGTATTTCCTCAAATCGGGCAATGGCAACGGTCCTTCCGAAATTCTGGTGGCGGAAGAAGATCTTCCGCAGGCTCAGAAATTGATTGACGAAATGAATCGCAGTCGCTGAGCATCTACTGCCGGAAATGCAATGAAAAATTCCTTAAATCGACAAATCAGACAACCCTTTCCCCCGGAGAGGGTTTTTTTCATTATAGACGCTGAGGGGTATCTCAGTCCTTTCCGGACAGGCATGGTGATTACACGCAGAGAGAATGCTTTTCTGCGTGATTTGACGCATTCCGCTATGGAGCGCTTTAAGCTTTTAGGGTAACTTGGAAAAATTAGATAAACAGAAATTCCGGTTATCCTCTTGTGAAGTTCAAGGCTTGCGGTTGCCCGGAAAATCAGCTTATTTGTCCGGCATTAGCGGCTGCGGCAAATGTGCATGTTTCTTGCTTTTATTATTGCCTTTATTGTTTCTGATTTTTTTTACGTTCCGATCTGACCGGAAATAGATCGATTTTATTTCAATTTTGCTGCGACTGTTGAAATTGGGGAGGGTGCTATGGAAAGCACAGCCGTTATTGTGGGCGGGGCAGACGACGGGGGTTTGCCCATAACAGAAATTCTTGAAAATCAGGGGTTTCGGGTTCGGGATGTTAACGGTCTTGAAAATCTGACGGAAGCAATTCAGGAGGAAAGTCCGGATTGTATCCTGCTCGATTCCTCCCTCATTGGTTCTGATCCCACCGGGATTGTTAACCATCTGCGTTCCCTTGAAGGGCTTCGTGGAAGCGCTCTCGTTCTTCTTGCCCCAGGGGCGCGCTCTTCATTCCCCGGCCTGGATCCTTTTTCTCTTTCCGTCGATGACTATCTGTCTCGATCAGCATCCGCCGATGAGCTTGCCGCAAGATTGAAAGCCGCTATCCTGCGACGGCGCTTTCTGTGCGGGGGGGCACCCCGTGAAAACAGTTGTCTTGAGAAAATGAAGCAGGTTCGCTTCGCCCTCCAGGAGATTCTGAGCGAATTGAGCCATTTCAAGAACCTGGGACGTTGTTCGATCGCGCTGCTGGAGGAGGATTGTCGCTCCGCTCATGTCGTGGCTTCAAGCGACGCGCCGCCGTCGGCGCAGTGGTTGCTCGATCTGGCGGATTACCCGGAACTGATTGAGGTCTCTCGGACGGGTTCACCTTTGGTGGTCTCTGATGTGCGGACTTCTCCGCTGATGGCGCCGGTCGTCGAGAGGCTCGCCCCCACAGGGTTCCGTTCGCTGCTGGTGGTCCCGGTTCTGGCCGGTGGGCGTGTTGTCGGCGCCATGGTGTTGCGATTCCATGAACGGGAACCGGAACTCTCACGGGAGGATTTCTTTTTCTGCCGCTTGATGACGATGCTGTTTGCTCGACTGCTCGGCTCCGCAGTTGAGGATCGCGGCCTTTCGTCTGCGGAAGAGGCCGATGCCGGAGCCTGGGCACGTTTTAGCCGTCATCGGGAAGAGTTTACCGCCAGCGCTCTTCACGCTCTGCGAGAGCCAGTGGCGGCAATTCATGGTTTTGGTTCGCTGCTGCGTGAGAGTTGCTTTGACCAGTTGGATTCCGATCAGCGGGATTATCTTGAGAAGGTGATTGCGCATTGCGGTGAATTGAATGGGTTGTTGTGCAACATCCTCGATCTGTCCCGGTTGATTTCAGGGCGATACTGCCTGGACGTTGCGCCGCGCGATCTTGGTATCCTGCTGCGTAGCGCGTATGAGAAAACCTGGCCGTCTGCTCTGCGCAGGGGGCTGCTGTTTCAGTGGGATCTGCCCACCGCCCCCTGTTGTGCTCTGTTTGAAACGGCGGGGATTCAGCAGATTATTTGCGGCTTGCTGGAGGACGCCATTGAGCGGGCCCCTTTGGGCAGCACCCTTCATGTGAGGGTCGATGAGACCGATAAATTCATCTGTGTGCTTATCGAGGATAATGGAGGAACGGTGGATGATGAATGCGCATTGCATGTGGCTCTCTATCGCGCCATCATGGAGGCGCACCAGGGTCGTCTGGAGACGGGCCGTACGGAAGGCGGCAGGCGGAGAACTCAACTTTTTCTACGCAAACCCCAGCCTTTGAATTGATGTGAGAGCGGAGTTTGAAATCAGTGAGTTTTCTTTTTTCGGGTAAATAATTGACGGTTTTGCTCAGGTATGTTATAGACAAGAGCAGGCTTGAATTTGCGAGAAGACGGAGCGAATCGCAGCTGCCGTGCCAGCAAGACGACTTCGGCAGACGGTTTTTTTCCGGAACCCGGAAAAAGGAGTATCAGATACGATGTTCGACACTCTCAAGCAGGATATCAAAGCGGTTTACGATCGAGACCCTGCCGTGCGCAGCGTGGCCGAGGTCCTCTTCTGTTACCCTGGGTTTCATGCATTGCTGTTTTATCGCCTGGCCCATGCCCTGTGGACGCGAAAACTCTATTTTCTAGGACGCTTTATTTCGCATATCGGCCGTTTTCTGACCGGCATCGAGATCCATCCGGGAGCCCGTATCGGCAAGGGCTTTTTTATCGATCACGGCATGGGAGTGGTGATCGGTGAAACCGCCGAAATCGGCGAAAACTGCACCCTTTATCACGGCGTGACCCTGGGTGGAACCTCCTGGGCGAAGGAGAAGCGCCATCCCACTCTGGGGGATAATGTCATTATCGGTTCCGGCGCCAAGGTACTGGGGCCTTTTACCGTAGGTTCTGGCAGTAAGGTCGGTTCCAATTCGGTTGTCGTCAAAGAGGTGCCGCCCAACAGTACCGTGGTCGGTGTCCCCGGACGCATGGTGATTTCCGAAGGGAAAAAGGTCGAGGAAAAAGCTGATCTGAATCATGACAAGCTGCCCGACCCGGAAGCCAAGGCGATCTCCTGTCTTTTCGACCAGATCCGGGCTCTTGAACGCAAGGTCAAGGATCTGAGTGACCAACTGAACGAGATGCGTTCCTCCGGCTCGAGCGACAAGACGGCTGAGAATGCGGGTAAACGGAAGAAAGCCGAAGCCTGAGCGGCAGTGCAAGCATTATGAGACTTTCGACCAAAGCACAATACGCTGTGCGGGCCATGGTAAGCCTGCACCTGCACAGTGATGGAACGCCGACTTCGATCAAGGATATCGCTGCCCGCGAAGAGATCTCCTCGACATACCTCGAGCAGCTGTTCGTCAAGCTGCGGCGGGGGCGGATCGTCGAGAGTGTGCGCGGCCCGGGGGGGGGCTACGTTCTGGCGCGTCCAGCACACTCGATTCAGGTCGATCAGATTATCGACAGTGTCGAAGAAACTCTTGTGCCGGTTTCCTGCATGGAGCAGAATGGCCGCTGCGCCTGCGACGACCAGTGTGTGACCCATACGGTCTGGCAGGGGCTCGGGGAAAAGATCCGGACCTTTCTCGGGTCGATTACCCTGGAGGATCTGACCCGCGAGGCTCGTGAAAGAATGACATCCCGGCAAGCACGCTGAAACAGATAGCCCGGTTTCGCCTGTTTTTTCTGATTTCAATTCTGATATTTCGAAATAGGAGATGGAGGAGTAAGACAGTGAAGAAAATCTACATGGATTACAACGCCACAACTCCGGTGCGGCCGGAGGTGCTTGATGCCATATTGCCTTTTTATCGTGAAGAGTTCGGCAATCCCTCCAGTGTGCATTGGGCGGGGAGGGCTGTGAGTGGCGCGGTTGAAAAGGCACGCGAGCAGGTCGCCGGGCTGATCAACTGCTCTCCTGCAGAAATTGTTTTTACCTCCTGTGGCAGCGAGGGCGACAACATGGCCCTGAAAGGCACGGTTGCCGCTCTGCGGGATAAGGGCAATCATATTATTACCACTGCAGTTGAACATCCCGCTGTTTTCGAGACCTGCCAGTATCTGGAGAAAAACGGTTGCGACCTGACCTTTCTGCCGGTCGACGGCGACGGCATGATCAATCTCAAGCAACTCGAGGATGCCATCACCGAGAAAACCATCCTGATCTCTGCCATGTGGGGAAACAATGAAACGGGAACCCTGTTCCCGGTGGAAGAGATCGGCCAGATTGCGCGCAAGCACAAGGTGCGTTTTCATACCGACGCGGTACAGGCAGTGGGAAAGATTCCCGTCGATGTGCAGAAAGCCGGAGTCGATCTGCTGGTGCTTTCCGGCCACAAGATTGGTGCACCCAAAGGGGTTGGCGCGATCTACATCCGGCGCGGCACACGCATGATGCCGCTGATTCACGGCGGCCACCAGGAACGCAACCGTCGTGCCGGCACCCACAATGTTGCGGGGATTGTCGGCCTGGGCATGGCCTGTGAGCTGGCGGGACAGAACCTGGAGGAGAATGCCGAGCGCATGGCGCGCCTGCGGGACAAGCTCGAGCAGGGCATCCTTGACCAGATTCCCGATGTCAAGGTTAACGGCCACCGCACACAGCGGCTGCCCAATACCCTCAATGTCAGTTTTGCCTACATCGAGGGTGAATCGCTGCTGCTCAATTTCGACATGAAGGGCGTGGCGGCCTCTTCCGGGTCTGCCTGCACGTCGGGGTCGCTGGAGCCTTCGCACGTGATGGGCGCTATGGGGGTGGATGTCGCCCTGGCCCATTCCAGTACCCGTTTCAGTTTGGGGCCTGACAGTGCCGAAGAGGATGTCGATTATATCCTTGAAATTCTACCGCCCATTATTCAGAGGCTGCGGGAAATGAGCCCTCTCTATCCCGGTAACAAATAAGTAAACTACAGGAGAATCACTATGTATACCGAAAAAGTCATGGACCACTTCAGCAATCCCCGCAACGTGGGCGAAATCGAGAATGCCGATGGGGTGGGTGAGGTCGGCAATGCGTCCTGCGGCGATATTATGAAGATCTTCCTCAAGGTTGAAGACAATGTCATCAAGGACATTAAATTCAAGACCTTCGGGTGCGGCGCTGCCATTGCCACTTCATCGATGGTGACGGAAATGGCGATCGGCAAAACCCTGGATGAAGCCATGGAATTGACCAATGCCGCCGTCGCCGACGCTCTGGACGGGCTGCCGGCCAACAAGATGCACTGCAGCAACCTGGCTGCCGACGCTCTCCACGAAGCGATCAAGAATTACAGGGAAAATCACGGTTGATTCAGAACGCCGATTATTTTGAGGGTCAGGAGGCCGCTGCGATTTTCCGGCGGCCTTGTTTTTTAGGACAACGGACAACTCCCCCATGAACACCACCAGAAAACGCATTGTCGTCGCCATGAGCGGAGGCGTGGATTCCTCCGTCACCGCGGCTCTGCTCAAGGAGCAGGGGCATGAGGTCATCGGCATGACCATGCAGATATGGGACTACAGCCGGTTCGCGGCCCCCGACGGCGAAACCTTCGGAACCTGCTGTTCGCTCGATGATGTGCATGACGCCCGCCGGGTGGCCGAGGGGCTCGATATACCATTCTACGTCATCAATTTTGAAGAAGCCTTTCAGCGCCAGGTCATCGACCACTTCTGCGATGAATATTTTGCCGGGCGGACGCCCAATCCCTGTGTCATGTGCAATCAGCGCCTCAAATTCGATCTGCTGCTGCGCCGGGCGCGTGAACTTGAAGCCGATGCGCTGGCAACCGGTCATTACGCCATTATCGAAACGGATGCCGACGGTCGCTTTATGCTGCGCAAGGGGCGCGACCAGGGCAAGGATCAGAGCTACTTCCTGTTTACCCTGACGCCGGAGCAGATGACACGGGTGATGTTTCCCCTGGGTGGCATGACCAAGGAAGAGGTGCGTGAACATGCGGCCCGTTTCGATCTGCGCGTGGCGGAAAAAGCCGAGAGTCAGGATATCTGCTTCGTGCCGGACGGCGATTATGTGCGCTTTCTCGAAGAAGAACGCGGCGCGGGGAAGCTTGATGGGGAGATCGTCCATGTTTCAGGGAAGGTTCTCGGGCGTCACCGCGGAACCTATCGCTACACCATCGGCCAGCGGCGGGGACTCGGCATTGCGTGGTCCGAGCCTCTCTTCGTGACCGGCATCGATGTTGAGAAAAGGCAGGTGGTTGTCGGTGAGAAGTCCTGTCTGCATCGTGACCGGCTGACAGTGCGGGAATGCAACTGGCATGTCGATCCGCCCGGGCAGCCGCTGCGGGCGGCCTGTCGTATCCGCTATCGCCATCGGGAAGTGCCGGCTCAGATACGTGCTTTGCCGGATAACCGTGCCGAAGTCGTCTTCAGCCAGCCCCAACAGGGCATAACCCCGGGGCAGGCCGCTGTGTTTTATGACGGGGACCGGGTTCTGGGCGGAGGTTGGATCGAATGAAACACCGCGTGGCCATCGCCACTCTGGGGTGCAAGACCAATCAGTATGAATCGGCCGCCATGGCCGAACGGCTTGAAAGGGCCGCTTATGAGGTTGTGCCCTTTGAAGAAGGAGCTGAACTGGTGATCGTCAACACCTGCACCGTCACGGCGGCAACAGACAGCCAGTCCCGCAATCTGATCCGGCGCGCCCGGCGGCTGAATCCTGCGGCACGGGTGGTGGTGACCGGCTGCTACGCTCAGGTTGCGCCGGAGAAGCTGATTAATCTGCCCGGTGTGGCGTTGGTGATCGGCAACGCCGAGAAGAAGGAGTTTCTCGAACTGCTGGGGGATATCGCCGATACCCCCCGCATCAAGGTGGGCGATATGCGTGAAAACCGTGACCCGGTGGCCCTGCCTCTGTCCCGTTTCCCCGACCGCAGCCGCGCCTTCGTGCAGATTCAGAACGGCTGCAACGCCTTTTGCAGTTATTGCATCATTCCCTATGCCCGTGGTCGCAGCCGCTCGCTACCCCCTGCACAGGTTGTGAGTCAGGTGCGTGAGCTGGTTCAGGCGGGATACCCCGAAATTGTGCTCACCGGCATCCACATCGGCGGGTACGGTGCCGACCTGACCCCGGCTACATCCCTGCAGGAGTTGGTGGTCTTGCTGGAAGAGCGGACCGATGTCCGCCGGCTGCGCATCGGATCTGTTGAACCGACCGAAATTACGACCAGTCTGGTGGATCGTGTTGCGCGCTCAAAGGTCGTCTGCCCGCACTTTCATATTCCGCTGCAATCGGGAAGCGATACCGTTCTTGAACGCATGAACCGCTCATACGATACGGCTTTTTTTCGCCAGGTGGTGGAGGGGATCCATCATCGAATCCCCACATCCGCCATCGGCCTTGATGTCATTGTCGGCTTTCCTGGAGAAACGGAGGAGGAGTTTTCTGAAACCGTTCGTTTCATTGAAGAACTTCCGGTGACTCACCTGCACGTCTTCCCCTTCAGCCGTCGTCCGGGAACCCCTGCCGCCACCTATCCGGATCAGGTCTCCGGCGCCGTCGCCAAAGAGCGCGCCGCCAGGTTGCGGGCCTTGGGAGAGAGAAAGACCCAAGCTTATTCAGAACAATTCATCGGCCAGGAAGTCGAGGTGGTGGAGGAAGGCGGACAGTCCAGCGGCTGGCGCAAGGGTTTGACGCGCCATTACCTCCCTGTTTTCTTCAAAAGTTCCAAAGAGCGGACAGGGCGCTGCGTTCGCGTCCGTGTGTCGCAGCTGAGCGACCGTGGGCTCGAGGGAGAGCTGATCGAGTGAGCAGGCCTGCTGGTTTCGAGTTCTGCTTTCGGCGTGTGGCGCACGGTGCGGGAGAACGCCTGGACCGGTTTCTGGCGGCCAGTCTCGAGGGCGTCTCGCGCAGGAAAATCAAACAGGCTCTCGACGGCGGGCGGATATTTGTTGACGGGCAGGTGGCGCGGCGTGCCGGGCAGATCCTGCACGGCGGGGAGTGTATTGAAGGAACCCTGTTGCTCAGCGAACCTCTGCCGTCTCCGCAGGTTTTTGCTGTCTATCAGGATCCGGACCTTCTGGCGGTAGCCAAGCCGGCAGGGCTTTGCTCTCATCCGGCCCATCCCGGCCAGGACAGCGCCCTGACCCAGGTCTGCGCCTTGCTTGAGGGCAGTGGGGCGTCACCGGTTCTGCAGCACCGCCTGGATCGCGATACCACCGGGCTGCTGCTTTTTGCCCTGCATGAAGAAAGCAACCAGTTCCTCTATCGGCAGTTCAGCGAGCGCCGTGTGGAAAAGAGCTATCTGGCCCTGGTCGAGGGGCGACCGCCTTCTTTGTTCTCTGCCGAAGACCGTCTCAAAAGCGGGGCGCGCGGAAGAACGCTGGTGGATTCAGACGGCCAGGAGGCGCACACTGATTTTACCACTCTTGCTTATGGTGACGGGGCTGCGCTGGTGGAGGCGCATCCCCGCACCGGACGGACCCATCAGATTCGCGTCCACCTTGCAGCACAAGGATTTCCTCTGCTTGGGGACGCTCTTTACGGCGGGGCGTTGTTTTTCAAAACGGCATCGAGTCCTCTGGCGATCCCCCGTCATCTGCTGCATGCGCACAGGTTGAGATTTCATCACCCAAGGACAGGTAAGCCGATGCTCCTGGAATGTCCGTTGCCCCCGGATTTTTTTCCCGTTCTTTCCTTGTTCGATGATTGCCCGATCAAACCCTGAATCAGCCCTTTCGGGAAGCCGTGCCCGCACGTGGCGTGATGCTGACCCGATTCCGCCCGTTTTCCTTGGCATGATAGAGAGCGTCATCCACAGCCTTGAGCAGGGAGTCCGGCGTGGTCTGTGCGTCGACTGTTGCAACGCCGAAGCTGGCGGTGATGCGTCCGGCCCTGCCGAAATCGTGCTCGGCGATGGCGAGGCGCAGTTTTTCCGCCAGTTGCTTCGCCCCTTCCTGGTCGCTGTGCGGGGAGACAATGAGAAATTCCTCTCCGCCCCAACGCCCCGGCACATCGGTGGCACGTACCATCCGGCGAGTCAGTTGGGCGATCTCCTTGAGTACTTTGTCGCCGATCAGATGCCCGTGCGTGTCATTGATGTTTTTAAAATGATCGATGTCAAACAGGATGACTGAAAAGGGGTCCCCGTAGCGTTTGAAGCGTTCGTGCTCGTCCTTGAGCACTTCATCGAGGCGGACCCGGTTGTAGATGCCGGTGAGTCGGTCGGTAATGGAGATCTCCTCGATGCGCTTGCGGTCGGTAATATCCTGCCGTACAGCCATGTAGCCGTAAATCTGTCCAGTGCTGTCCCTCAAAGGAGAGACGGTGTTGTCCGTCCAGAAAAAACCGCCGTTTTTCTTGAGGTTTTTAATTTCCCCGTGCCAGCTTTTTCCTGCTGTAATGGTTTGCCACAACTCCTTGAAGATCGAATTATCCATGTCGGGGTGGCGGACAATGTTGTGATTTTCCCCGATCAGTTCATCAGGGTCGTATCCCGAAACCTGGCAGAACGCCTTGCTGACGTAGGTGATCGTTCCGTTGAGATCTGTCTGGGAGATCAGGACATTTTCGTCGACAATGGCGATGTAGCGCTCCAACTGCCGTTCCGCCTCGCGCGTGGCGGTAACATCGCGCATGACGCCGAAGGTGCCGGTGATGGCTCCTTCATTGTTGCGCAGACACAGATAGTCGCCTTCCAGTAAAATGGGATGTCCATCATAACGCTTCTCCTGGAATTCCATATGCAGGCGACCTGTATCGAAAAGTTGCCGCCATAGCTGCTTGCCTGTTTCCGGATCCTCCGGGAAAAAATCTCGCGGGCTGCGCTGCCGTATATCCGCTTCCTGCGCGCCGTATTGGTCAAGTATCGCCTGGTTGAATTTGGTAATGCGCTGATTGGCGTAAATGCGGTCGATTTCGGCTTCTTTATCTGTGACCTTGTCCCAGTCGAGCGGCTCGTCAAGCATCATGAAGAAAAATCCGTCCAGGGACTGACCGAAAAAGGCCTCCAGCTGATCATTCGTTTCCTGCAGCCGCTTTTCGCCTGATACAAGCGCTTCGTTTTTGCGAATGACCACCAGGAGCAGTCCGCAGAGAAGCAAAGCGACAAAGGCCGCACATACATGGACGGCGTTGGACAAAGGGTGCTTTAGAGGGGCACCGGAAAGCAAACGGGCCCCCAGGAGCCAATCAGATCCAGGGAGTCTGACTTTCTGGGTGATCGTCTGGCTGGATTCGAATAAAGAGGCATCACCATAAAATGTGCTTGCCCCGTTAGCGTTGTTCTGGCGCAGGGCGACTTCAAGCTCGAGTTGACGGCAGAGCTCCTTGATCTCATCCATCAACTCATCGAACTGGATAACCGAAGAGACAATCCCCCAGAAGCGGCGTGAATCTTCGCGGTCGGTAAAAACCGGAACCCGGCCGATGATGCCACGGCCCCCCTGAACCAGTGGCACCGGGCCTTGAACCACGAGAGAGTTGTCTTCTCGGGCCATGCGAGCCAGGGGCCATTGTTCCGGCAACTCACGGTAGTCGACGCCGATCAGGGCTGTTTTTTCACCGGGCGGGTAAACATAGCGAATAATGTAGTCGGGGGCGGCCACAAGATTTCTGAGTTTATGAGAATGTCGGTCAATTTCGTTTCCGAAGTTCTGAAATTCTGTTTCACTCAGATCGGGATTGACGGAAATATAGGCGGCCAGGGCACGGGCCAGAGCTAGATTGCCGGTAATGCTCCATTCCAGTTGAGAACGAACATGGCTGATGCGGGTCTGAATATCTTTTTGCCAACGAAGCTGTGTTTCCTGAGTGAGAATGCGCTGGATGAGAAAATCAACAGAGCCGACCAGAAGCAGCAGAAAAAACGCCCAGATTAGAAAATGATGTTTGCGGGGCCAGGGCATTCAGAGTCCTGTGGCGAAAAGAATTTGCAGTGATTTAGCACTTAAATCCATTGAACATGACGAAAGGTCATGATTTGGGCGTGAGCGCCGATGGCTGATAACCTGGACATTGTACCATGAGTTTGTCGGGAAAAAAACGCTCAGGCGGTTAATTTCTCACTGCCAGGATCAAATTGCGCCTACTTTGTCTCCCTGTACGCAGGAACTGATCCGTCTTTCAGGTGGTGGAAAACAAAGAGGCGAAGCGCGATGTGCTTTTACGGGACGGGGATGGGCGGGTTCTCGCGATTGATTTGGGGCGGGCCTTGCTGCCCAGCAGGCTTTCAACGGCGACCTGGAGTGCGGAAATGGTAAAGGGCTTTGCCAGGTAAATCTGTCCTCCGTTTTGAAAGCCGCTGCGAAAATCGACACTTTCCGACCGGGCTGTGACAAAGGCGATCGGGATGTCGCATATGGCTTTGGTGCGGCGGACTCTTCGTGCCACTTCAAGTCCATCGCAGCCTGGCAGCATGATATCGAGGATGATAGCATCCGGTTGCTGCTCCTGGATGATCTCAAGAGCCAGAAGCCCATCGCGTGCCGCCAATGGATGATAGCCCAGACGCCGCAGGATATTCATCTGCAACTCGAGAATTTCCTTATCGTCTTCCACGCACAGAATTCTGGCACTCATAGATTGACTCCCTGGTCGATGAGACGACTTCCTGCACCAAACTGATCGAAATATTCATTAAAGAAGTGGGATTATAGCAGAAGTCAGATAGAGAATCCAGAGCTATCCCCAGGATGGTTGTAGATTCAGATGATTTCCGGCCGGTCCTTGCGCCTCCGTTTGGCGTAGTAGGAAAAAAGCGCCCAGAAGACGCCTGCCGTCATGCAATACCCGCCGGCTTTAGCCAACTGTATGGCCGGGTCATGATTGACGGTGAGAATGGCATAGGTCTGTTCCACGGGGGCGAGGGGGCGCAGCCTGATCCCCTCGCGTCTGAGAGTCTCGGGCACGGGGTGGCGCAGAAAATACCAGCCTTCCCAGAGAACAGCATCGTTCTGCGCCAGGCGAAGTCGAAAAGCAGGCTCGACCAGGCGTTCGCTGAGGTTAATGACACGGGAATTCATCTTTCGTGCATGAGGTGCGAAGTCAAGGACTTCAAGGGATTTCCCACCCGTGAACTGCATGCGCGTCCCGGGTTCGAACAGCGCAGGCTGACGTCCGGGCAGGGAAAAAGTGAAGCCGCGAACCGCTTGTCCGTAGCTGGCAGGCAGGACGATGTAGCCGTTCCGGATGAGGGGCCGGTTGGCACCAATGGTCAGCCGCGAGACTTCCTGTTCGTCTTTGAACAGGGTCAGATGGTTGACGACCTCCAGGGGCCGACGGGTTTTCTCATCGAAAACAGGGCGCAGCTCGTCGACGCGGATGGACAGGCCGTCGCTTTTTTCCAGAACTGTTTTTTCGTTGAGAAAAACCTGCCTGGTTTGACGCTCTCCCTTGAGATCGCCCCAGAAAAAGGCAATGACCAGCAGGCAGAAGCCGAGGTGGATAAGATATTCACCCAGTTTACGCCAGCGCCGCCGGATCTGCGACAGCCATTCCAGCAGACAGCACAGGGTGTTGAGAGCGAAAGCGACGATCAGCACTCCGGCCACGGGCACCCATAGAGAAAGCAAAGGAGCCTGTCGGGAAGCATTGGAGTAAATCAGGGACAGGGTTTTCTGATCGAGGCCGCCGAACAGGTCGGGGCGGGCATGCATGATGAGGGATCCCGCGATCAGGGTGACGGTGGCCAGGGAAGCCAGCACGATGGCCAGTTTCAGGGATGTCAAAAGATTCCAGAATTTTTTTATCATAGATCAGACTCAGCGCAGCGGATGGTTGCTGTCGAGCAGCAGGCCGATCCCCAGGTAGGTGAACAGCACAATGGCGAAACCGGCGATAGACAGCAGGGCATAGCCCGTACCCTGCCAGCGGCGAATGAATTTGGCGTGACACATGCCGGCGTAGAACAACCACACGATAAATGACCACACCCCCTTGATGTTCCAGGAGAACCAGAACCCCCAGGCCATGGCGGCCCAGAAACTGCCGCTGATCATGCACAGGCTGAAAAAAATAAAACCGAGAAAGACCGCTTCTTCATTGAGCCGCCGCAGCGGTTCGCGCCCCGGGAATCGTTGAGGGCGTAAACCTGCCGGGACGAGGTATGCAGCCCCGGCCGAAAATGCCAGCGCGAACATGGCGTAGCCGATGAAGGAGCAGGCCACGTGCAGCGTGAACAGCGGGGTGTCGAGGGCGGGGATGAGCGGCGGCAGAGTCGGTTCCTGGCGCAGCGCGCCGAACAGCAGCAGCGCAACAACGCAGAGGGCAAACAGGCCGACGGCGCCGATATGGTAGCGCAGCTCAAAATACAGGTAACTGCCGGCCAGTGCCCAACTGAAGAAAAACAGGGTCGAGAACAGATTGGTCACCGGCAGGTAGCCGGCCTGCAAGGAGGCCTGCGCCAGGAAGAAGGTCTGGGCGCCAAAGCCTAAACCGACGCAGAAGACAGCCGCAAAACGCAGAATGCGTCGGTCGCTGAACAGGGTGGCGACCTGCAGGGCCGCAGCCAGCAGGTGGGCAAACAGGGCAGCATTGGGGAGCCAGGTTGTCACGGGCAGCCTCTCCTGGAACAGGTTTTTTATCGTGCTCTGATACTCTCTATTCGATGGTCGGCAAGCGTATCACAGCCTTCTTTTCAGGCAAAGAAATTGTTGTCAACCGTTCTGGCTGATCTGGTTGACAAGTGGTGGGGGCCATGCTAGCTTTCGATCCCATGGACGCGCATCTTTACAGTGTACGCATGCATGCTTCTCTCGATAATCGCCACCTCTCCGGCGCCGAGCGCCTGGTCGGGGGTGAAGGGGTGGAAGAAGCGGCTGCAAGTCTTGTGCGCCGTGCCCTGAATCATGCCCAGGGACGGGCTGAATCGATTCGTCTCAGTGTCGATCTTGTTGATCCGGACCAGGTCCATTTCGGCTGTTTGCCCGATGTGCATACTTTTGATGCGCCTGATGTCGAGGCCGGGCGAGAAAAGGCTCTTCAGCTCCTTCTGCTTGCGGAAGTCAGTGAAGATGCGGTTCGCAGCGCCATGGAGCACTTTGTAGCCGGTGCAGCTCCTGGCGGCGGCAACATGCGTGGCGCCATGCTGATCGGTCATCGCAGCGGCAAGCGATATGAGCCCGACCACGCAAAAGGAATTCGGGCGCGCCATATGGATTATTCCCTGACGGCGCGGGCTGAGCTTGACGCTGCACTCAGTGAATGGGGGATCGGCGGCGATCGTCTGCGGGACGCTCTGATCCTGGCAGCCAAGGTTATGGCGGCGCCCGGAGTGCTGGCGGAATTATGCTGGTCCGATGACCCCGATTATACCACCGGTTACGTTGCCGCTCCGCAATTGGGATACAACCGCATCGCTCCTCTCAAGGCCCGGGGAGACGCGCGCGGCGGACGTGCTTTTTTTATCGATGAGGATCGCTGGCAGCCCGAGGTGCTACTGAATCATCTGCGGGATGAGGTTTTTGTGGCTGACGGAATCGGTCGCATCTTCCCTCCGGAAAGATTCGAGCAATGAGCGATTTTTCAGACCTTCTGGATGCACTCGAGCATCAGGGCATGCGGCGTTTCGCACGCACGCTGGATGGCGCCCAGGGGCCGCGCATGACGCTGGACGGGCGGGATGTGCTGGTGCTGTGTTCCAATAACTATCTCGGGCTGGCCCATCATCCGCGACTTGTTGAAGCGGCGGCCCGCGCGACGCGGGATCTCGGCACCAGCAGCGGCGCCAGCAGGCTGGTTTCAGGTTCCATGCGCATTCATGAGAAGTTTGAGCAGCGCCTGGCTGCTTTCAAGGGCACGGAGGCGGCACTGCTTTTCAATGCGGGGTATGCCGCCAATATCGGCATTCTGCAGGGGTTGACCGGCCCCGACGATATTATTTTCTCCGATGCCCTCAATCACGCCTCCATTATCGACGGCTGCCGCCTGAGCGCCGCCCGTGTCCTTGTTTATCCTCACAATGACGCTCAGGCGCTTGAAGAACTCATGCAACGGGAGCAACCCAACCGCAAAGGCCATTGGTTCATTGTGACCGACGGGGTCTTCAGTATGGACGGCGACCTGGCGCCGTTGCCCGAGCTGGTGGCGCTGAAAAAACAGTACGACGCCCTGCTGATGGTCGACGATGCTCACGGCACCGGTGTCCTGGGAGACAGCGGGCGCGGCAGTGGCGAACATTTCGGCTGCCTGCCGGATATCGACCTCCACATGGGGACGCTGGGCAAGGCCCTGGGCGGTTTCGGCGCCTACCTGGCATCCTCGCGGGCGGTGGTGGATCTGCTGATCAACCGGGCAAGGTCGCTGATTTTTTCCACCAGCCTGCCTCCGGGCGTTGTCGCCGCCGGCCTTGAAGCTCTGGCAGTGATTGAGAGCGACGAAGGGCGCCGTCGCCGTCAGGATCTGTGGAGCCTGCGCGAGTTGTTCGCGGCGCCCCTGCGCGAAGCCGGTTTTAATCTGTGCGGCAGCGTCACCCAGATTGTGCCGGTGCTGACGGGTGAGCCCGGCCCGACCATGGAAGCGAGCTCCCGCCTGCTCGAAGCCGGGATTTTTCTCCAGGGCATTCGACCGCCGACCGTCCCGGAAGGGAAGTGTCGTCTGCGGGCCACCCTGATGAGCGATCATGATCCCCGGGATGTGTCACGCGCGGCGGTAACCCTCGTTGAGTTTCTCGGGGGGGCGTGATGAAGACGCTGACGCTTTCGGACGGACGCACAATGGCCTACAGAGAGGCCGGGCAGGGGCTGCCGCTGGTTCTGCTGCACGGCTGGTCTCTGAGCTCAGCCGTCTTCGATGAAATGAAGGCAGGCCTTGCGAGGGATTTTCGTGTTCTGGCATTTGACCTGCGCGGCCATGGCTGCTCCTCCCCTGGGGAGGGCTATGGACTGACGGATTTCGCAGCAGATGTGAGGGAATCGCTTGACCTTCTATCCATTCCTTCGGCTGCGCTTCTCGGCTGGTCACTCGGCGGGCAGGTGGCTCTTCGCCTGGCACATGAGGTTCCCTCTCTCTGGACTCGGCTGGTGCTGATATCGACGACTCCTCGCTTTGTCAGCAACTCCGATTGGGAGGGGGGACTCCCCGAAATCCAGGTGCGCGGCATGGCCCGCAAGCTCAGCCGGCAGTACCCGCAAACGCTGCAGACTTTTTTCGAGGAGCAATTTGTTGCCGGAGAACTCGATTCCGGTCGTTTGGAGGAAATCGCCGCCTTTGCTCTGCCGCAGGGCTGTGCTCCGCATCCTGAGGCTGCCCTTGAGGCCCTGGAGACCCTCAGGACTGAGGATCTTCGCCCCCTCATCGCGAATATCAATCTCGCGAGCCTGGTTATTCATGGAAACGAGGATCGAGTGACGCCGATAGCTGCAGGACGTTTTCTTGCAGAACATCTGCCGCATGGCGGTTTGTGGGAAGCGGAATCGGCGGGGCATGCCCCGTTTCTAAGTCGTCCGCATGCTGTGCTTGCGGCCTTGAGGGAGTTTCTGCAATGAGTGCGGTGCTTTCTTCGCGATTGGTTCGGGCGCGCTTTTCCAGCCAGGCCAGTGATTACGACCGCTTCGCCCGGGTGCAGAAACGGGTGGCGGCACGTCTGGCAGCTTCAATTGAAGGGCGGCGCCGGTCAGGGGCTGCATTGGATGTGGGCACCGGCACGGGTGAACTTGCCTGCTGTCTGCGCCGGACCTTCCCCGACCAGCCATTGGTGCTCTGCGATATCGCCCCCGGCATGACCCGCTATGCCGTGTCTCGAATCCCCGGAGCCCTGGCAGCGGATGCCGATGCCCAGAGCCTTCCTTTTCGCGACGGTGTTTTCGGGCTGGTGGCTTCGGCTTCCGTTTACCAGTGGATGAACGATCTCGAAGCGGCTTTTCTCGAGTCTGCGCGGATTCTGCGGCCTGGAGGCCTGTTCGCTTTTGCATTTTATGGCGAGGGGACTCTGGCGGAATTGCGCCAATCACACCTGACCGCTCTGCGCGAGGCGGGGTGCGAGGAAAATTCATATTTTCAGCGCTTTCCTTCGGTGACAGACAGTCGAGAGGCCCTGCTTGCAGCCGGTTTGCAAATTGAGGATTTGTGGTGCGAAACGGAAGTCGAGTGGCATGCCGATCCCGGCGCACTTCTGCGGAGCCTGAAAAAGATCGGCGCTCAGAACGCCCATGTCAGGCGTCCGCGCGGTCTGGCGTCACGCCGGATGATGCTGCGGATGAATGAAGTTTATCGGCAGAAATTCGGAACAGCGCAGGGAATTCCCGCGACGTATAACGTCATTTTCGGTTTGGCGACCCGTTTTTAGCAAGGCATCGTGGTCCAGCGGGGGCAGGTCGTTTTGAGCCACTCGCTGAAATATCGGGCGGCAGGCATTTCCTTGGAAAGAATTACTGGCAGGGACTTTGCTCGAAAAGAGCGCCCACGATTCGCCGGGCTTCAGGGCAGACCACCTGGTAGAAAACCTCAACCCCGTCACGGCGCCCTTGAATGATCTGCTTGTTCTTCAGCAGTGCGAGATGCTGGGAAACGGTGGCCTGAGGCAATCCGAGGCATTCCCATATTTTTTTAACGTTGCAGGAATTGGACATCAGCCCGGCTACGATTTTGAGCCGAACGGGGTGACCGAGAACCTTGAGGATTTCAGCTTCCCGCTCGAATGTCTGCATTTTATCGAATTCCATAGTCCGATGCGTGCCCCCGGTTGATGGGATTTTAAGTCGTTAAAGGCCATTGAATGCGGGTATCTTATTATTGTAAATCTGCTATGTCAAGTTGCATCGCCCTGTTGCGGCTCCCCAAAAATTCCAGCAAAAGCTGAGACAAAAAAACAATCTCTTGCTGCTTGCCTTCTTGCAGATTTCCCTATGATCGCATAATCTTGGCTCCTGTTTCCCATGGCCGATTCCCGGTGTTTTTCATGTTCGCGCGCAGGATCGGGAGAGAATGGGGCCTTTTATCGTTGCAAAACAAGGACCGAAATACCGTGCTTATCTCCATTTTGCTTTTCGTTCTCGGGCTTCTTATTCTGTATTATGGGGCAGAATATCTGGTCGAAGGCTCATCGCGTCTGGCCATGTCGTTCGGCGTACGACCACTGGTCACGGGCATGACTGTGGTCGCCTTCGCCACCAGCATGCCCGAGATGATGGTATCGCTTTTTGCTGTTCTCAAGGGATCATCCGATATCGCAGCTGGGAATATCGTTGGTTCCAATATTGCGAATATCGGCCTGATTCTTGGGTGCGCATCTCTGATTATGCCGATGGCGGTGGCTAAAACAACCCTGCGACGTGAAATCCCCTTTATGATTGGTGCGTCGATTCTCTTCCTGCTGTTCAGTTTCGACGGGCGGCTCGGATTTTTCAACGGAGCAGTTCTTTTCTTTTTTCTGCTGGTGTTTCTTTTTTACTGCCTCCGCACCGCCCGAGGTGAAGTGGATGAAGTGGTCTCGGGCTTGATCGATGAATTTTCCGAGACCCGGGGCCGGGACAGCTTCAAAGCCGTTGTCGGCATGGTGGGGCTGGGAACAGGGGCCGAACTGATGGTACATTCGGCAGTCGACATTGCCACGACCCTGGGCGTTTCGGAAGTGATTATCGGTCTGACCGTGGTTGCGCTGGGAACCAGCCTTCCCGAACTGGCGGCCTCAGTGGTCAGTGCCTTGAAAGGGGAGATGGATATCAGTGTCGGCAATGTGATCGGCAGCAATATTTTCAATCTGCTCTTCGTTCTGGGGATCTGTCCCATGATTCGCCCTATTGCCGTGGATCCGTCGCTGCTGCGCCTGGAGCTGCCGTTGATGATTCTGTTCAGTGTGGCGCTGATTCCATTGCTGGTGCCAGGCTACCGGCTTGATCGTCCGCGCGGCGCTCTCCTGCTCACAGGGTACCTGGCATTTATCGGATTATTGTTCCTATGATGCGCCTTTTTCGCTGGATGCCGGTTGTGCTCCTGCTGGTCATTGGCTGTGTGGTTCAGGCTGCGGTTGCCAAGCAGATTTCCGATGCCCGGGCCGTGGCCCCTGCCCCCTCAATCGAGTCCCCCGATGAGATGGTTGGAGAAACATTTTCCTATGATATCTCCTTCCTGTGGTTCGATCGGTTGGCTGAAGGCTCTCTGCGGTTTGAAGAGGCTGATCAGGATGGGCAGTACCGGGCTGTTCTGGAGGCAAAAACGCTTGGCGTCGCGGCTTTTTTCACTCGTGATAGACGCGAGCGGCACGTCAGCCTGATGGAACTCACTTCAAATGGTGGATTGCGATCGCTTGAATTTGAGTCGACGACCAGTAAAGGACGCGGCAGCAGTCGTGAGGACCGGGTTCGGCGTTATATTTTCGATTATGAGAACGACAAGGTTTATCGGGAGCAGGTACGCACCGGGAAAAAATTCAAGCGCGACACCTATGAACTGCAGAACAGGGATTTCGTCAACGATGTCCTGACCGCTTTCTTTACTTTTCGCATGGGCTATTTCGGCGCAGTCGAGCCCGGGGCCCATTTCGATATCCCGACGTTCAGCCGCAAAGGGCCGGCCTCTATGACGGTTGATGTTCTGACTGCGGAGGAACGTGTTGGAGACCCGCGTTTTCCCGCGGAGGGATTGGTCTGCCGGGTGCATGTCGACAAAGAGATATTCAAAACCGGTGATGGCCGTATTTATCTGTGGATTGACGAACAGGCTCGACCCGCCTCAGGCGTGGTGGAGAAGGTTCTGGGACTGGGGGATGTGCGCGGTACCCTGCGCAATTGATTGGAGATTAAAACGATGCCGCAATCCAGAATATACGTGATCGGGCATAAGAACCCCGATACCGATTCTATCTGCAGCGCCATGGCCTATGCCCGTCTGCGTTCTCATCAGGGGCTTGAGGGGATCGAGGCTGCCCGCGCGGGCAATATCAATCGTCAGACAGAGTTCGTGCTCGAAGAGTTGGCCCTGCCGACGCCGCCGTTGCTGGCCGATGTCGACCCGCGGGTGCGCGATGTGCTCGGTGAACATGTGGTGACCGTCAGGCACAATACGCCTCTGTCGCGGGCACTGGAGCTGTTTCACCTGCATAATGTGCGCATGCTGCCGGTGGTCGATCAGGAGAATCGGCCCAAAGGAATTCTTTTCCTCAAGCGGGTGTCTGAACGCTTTCTGGTGCCGCGCCAGGAAAAGGAGATCCGTCGGGTTCAGGCCAGCGCCTCCTCCATCATGAAATGTCTCAAGGCGACTTCGCACAACCTGATCGATGAGGAGCGGGTCGAAGACCTGAACCTGTATGTCGCTGCCATGGACTCCTCTACTTTCCGCACCCGCATGGAAGGGCTGGACCCGCGGCAGATGGTTCTCGTGACAGGGGACCGCCTCAAAATATTGCAGGAAGCAGTGGAGATCGGTGTGCGTATCCTGATCGTGACCGGCAACCTGCCGATTCCCGCGGAAATTATCGAACGTGGTCGCGAAAAGGATGTCACCATCATTTCGACGCCTTTTGACACGGCGACCACCAGCTGGTTGACCCGTTTGTCGACCCCGGTCGACTTCCTGGTCAGCGATGATTTCCCGGCGGTCGCGGAGATGGATCGCCTCGAGGATCTGCGCCTGCGCCTGATGCACAGCAACGAGCCCGGTGTTGTGGTTCTCGACGGTGACGGGCGTGTGTGCGGCGTGGCGACCAAAACCAATCTGCTGCGCCCATCTCCCGTTAAGCTCATTCTGGTTGATCACAATGAACTTTCCCAGGCGGTCAACGGAGCGGAAAAAGTTGAAATTCTCGAAGTCGTTGATCACCATCGGCTGGGGAATTTCCACACTGACCATCCGATTCGCTTTATCAACCAACCGCTGGGCAGCACCTGTTCAGTGGTCGCCGCCCTGTACCGTGAGGCGGGAATCATGCCGGACCGGGTCACTGCAGGGCTGATGCTGGCCGGGCTTCTGTCCGATACCGTGATTTTAAAATCGCCGACAACCACCGATACCGACCGGGATCTGGCCGATTGGCTCAGCGATCTTTCAGGGTTTGAAATCGAGGAATTCGGCCGCCGCATTTTCGCCGCCGGGAGTGCCCTGGCGGCCTATTCTTCACCGCGGCAACTGGTTCTGGCCGATTTCAAAGAGTACGACAGTGGACAGAAATTCGGCATTGGGCAGGTGGAGGTTGTCAACTTCGAAGAATTCCATCAGATGCGGTCTTCCATCGTTGAAGCCTTGCATCAGATTAAAAAGGAGCGTAACCTCGACCTGGCGGGGTTGCTGGTCACGGATATCGTTCAGGAAACCAGTCTTTTGCTTGCCCTCGGCGGAAAAGAGCTGCCCTACCTGATCGGATATCCGCGCGTTGAAGACGACCTTTATGAACTCAAAGGCGTCCTGTCGCGCAAAAAACAGCTTGTTCCCCATCTGTTGAAGGTGCTCAAAGCCTGACGTTGCAGTGAACCCCGAACAGAAGAGCAGAGCCGAGTCCCATGCCCAGATCAAAAGAGTCAGCGCGTGCCAATCTAAAGAACCTCTATCGGATTTTCACTGTTCCTGAAGCACCGGATTCCACCCTGGGGCGCATTGACCAGGCGATTACCGACAATGTGACCGGGTTTCTTCAGAAGCATATCGTCGCCCTGGAGAACAGTCTTGCCGACATCGAAAAATCTTTCGATGACTCCAGGATTCCGGAAGAACCGACCTTTGTGTCCGATTACACTGAATTTATCAAAGAGAATCTGGTCGCGCAGTCGGTTCACACCGCGGCGCCCGGGTTTATCGGCCACATGACTTCGGCCTTGCCTTACTTCATGCTGCCGCTGTCACGCATCATGATCGCGCTCAACCAGAACCTGGTGAAGGTTGAAACTTCCAAGGCATTCACCCCCATGGAACGACAGGTGCTGGCCATGCTGCACCGCCTGATTTATTCCGAGTCGGACGCATTCTACGATCGCTGGATTCATGACAGCCGTTACGCGCTGGGAGCGTTCTGTTCGGGGGGGACAATCGCCAATATCACTGCTTTGTGGGCGGCCCGCAATCAGTTGTGCAGCCCTTCCGGAAATTTTCGCGGTATCACCAATGAAGGGTTCTTCCGGGCGATGCAGCACCTTGGATGCCAGGGGCTCGCTGTGTTGGTCTCCAAGCGAAGGCATTATTCGCTGGGCAAGGCTGCCGATCTGCTTGGAATCGGCCGCGAGAACCTGGTTCTGGTCGAAACGGATGATCGAAATCGGATCAATATGGCCGCCTTACGCGAACAGTGCCGGCGCATTCAGGACAAGGGGATCCGGCCTTTGAGCCTGATCGGCATTGCCGGAACAACTGAGACCGGAAACGTGGACCCTCTTGAAGATATGGCGGATCTGGCCGAGGAAATCGGCTGCCACTTTCATGTGGATGCCGCCTGGGGTGGCCCAACACTGTTTTCCGAGAAATATCGAAGTCTTCTGAAGGGGATCGAGCGGGCCGATTCGGTGACCATCGATGCTCACAAACAACTCTATGTGCCGATGGGGGCGGGGATGGTGCTGTTTAAAGATCCTGCCTCCCTGTCATCCATCGAGCATCATGCCGCTTATATCATCCGGCACGGTTCAAAAGACCTGGGCAGCCATACCCTGGAGGGTTCGCGTCCCGGCAAAGCCATGCTGGTTCATGCGGGGCTGTCCATTATCGGACGCAAAGGTTATGAGCTTTTGATCGACCAGGGGATTGAACGGGCACGCCGTTTTGCCGAGATGGTTCAAGAACATCCAGACTTCGAGCTGGTGACGGCGCCGGAACTTAATATTTTGACTTACCGCTATAATCCAGCCTCTGTGCAGGAAGCTTTGGCACATGCTGACGCGGAGACAGTTCGTGAAGTCAACGAACTGCTGGATAAGGTGACCAAGCGGATTCAGAAGCGGCAGCGCGAGGCCGGAAAAACCTTTGTTTCTCGAACCAGCCTTACGCCTGAGCGTTATCGCGGGCAGACCATCATCGTGTTTCGGGTGGTGCTGGCCAATCCGCTGACCACCGAGGAGATTCTGGCCTCGGTGCTTGAAGAGCAGTGTGAGTGGGCCCGACACCCGGAGGTCTCCCCGCTGCTCGATCAGTTGCAGGAGATGACGGCCGCGGCCTGACAGGCTTCTTTTATGTAACAAAAAAACGGCCCTGTCCGGAACAAGGACAGGGCCGTTTTTTTTGTTATGGTTTTTGATCTTCGGGATCAGTTAAAGGATGTTTTAAGCTTCATGCCTTCACGCAGTTTGGGATCATAAATGCCTTTTTCCTTACCCATCTCGAACCATTCCTGCTTGAGGCCGTTGATGAATTCCTTCTTCTCTTCAACAAGTTCATCCATGGGAAGGCCGACAAGCTCCTGAGCTTCTTCCTTGCTGGCGTAGGCAGGGGCTTCATAGTTGGTATCACCCAGTTCCGCAAGAATAACGCGCAATTTCAGGCGAGCGTCATGAGCTTTGTTAATGGCTCCGCCCAGCACGCGCAGGATTTCTTCAGGGGCATGGAAAAATGCACCGTGGGCGGCCACGGCATAATCCCAGCGCCACTGGCCATGACGAATATCCTGCAGTGCCGCTTTCATGTCCTCTTCGGTGGCTCCAAGTTCCCAGGCCCGTGCGGCTTCAAGGTGAGCTTTGGCAAGAATGTCCGTGGCTTCGCGGGCCAGTTCGTTCTTACGCTCCAGCTTGCGGTCGATTTTGGCCTTGAATTCCTTTTCCGTTCCCTGATGACAGTTCAGGCAGGTGTTGGCGATATCGTCCAGGGGGCTGCCCACCTTGTGGTTGGAGTACTTCACGCCCCCTTCGCGAACATAAGGCATGTGGCAGTCGGCACAGGCCAGCCCGTTCTGCCCATGAGCGCCTGTAATAAAGGTTTCATAGCCGGGATGCTGGGCCTTGAGCATCGGGGTTTTGCTCAGCTTATGAGTCCAGTCGGAAAAATCCCTTTCATCGTAGTATTCTTCCATGTCCTCGGCGGCAAAGCCGTTGTTCCAGGGCAGGGTGACAACCTTTGCGGTTTGTTCCTGGCCGTTCTCATCGGTCCATTTCGTCGGTTTGAAATAATACTCGACGTGGCACTGGGCGCAGACGAGGCTGCGCAAGTCCTGGTGGGTTGCGTCGCTGAACTTCAGGCTGCCTTCAGCGTCAAGGGCACGCTTGAGATAGTCACGCGTCACGTTGAGCTGCATGGTTTCGTTGTTGTGACAATCGGCGCAGCCAATAGAGTTGACGATTTCGCCGCCAAATCGGGCCCAGGCGCCGGTAAAGTAGTCGTGCTCGCCGATTTCGTCAATCAGGCGCGGGACATCGGGGGATTTGCAGGTCCAGCAGGCGGTGGGCATGGGTCCGGTTTTCTCATCCACCGGTGCGCCGGTGCGCAGTGTATTGATATTGTCTTCCAGGGCGTAGAAGTGACCGCGCGGCGCGTTGTAGTCCTTGGAGAAACCATAGCCGGCCCAGAGCACGACCAGGTTGGGATCATCTTTGAGGATATCTTTGATCTCGTCGCTTTTGCGGGTCTGGATGTATGAATCATACTGGCGGGGGAAGTATTTGCCCCACTCTGAACTGCGCGGGTCGAGTTTTTTAATGTCGGGAACTGCATTGATAGCCTGCTGTTCAGCCTTGTTCTCCTTGATGGAAACCAACAGCAGCAGCAGAGGGACCATGATGACCAACGAGACGATTGTGATGATCCATGATTTTTTCATCGATGATTCTCCTGGTTCGATTTTTTAGAGTTCTTTGACGCCAAGATTGTTTTGCGTGGTGGTCAGATTTCTGGTCAGGCCGTGAGGCAGGCCGCGATGGCAATCCCAGCACTGGCGCCCCATGGGGACGTTGTCCTGAACGATTTGATAGTTTTCCGCATTTTCCTGCATCTGGGAAACGATCTCCTCATGACAGGAAATGCAGTTGGTCTGGATACGCTGGGCGGCGTCCTGGGTGACGCGCAGGTTGTAGCCGTAATTGCCCAGCGTCATGGCGAGGGAGTGGTTGAATCCATCCTTGGATTTGGCGATCATTTTGCTTACGAATGAATCGCGCGGAAGATGGCAGTCCACACAGGTTGCCCTCTCACGATGGGAACTGTGCTGCCAGGTCGCGTAATGGGTGTTCATGGTGTGGCAGTTGATACAAACCTTGGGGTCGCTTGAGAGGTAGGAAAGCGCCTTCGATTCATACACCACATAGACGAACAACCCGATTACCGCCACCACGCTGCAGATGGCCACGTACTTCATGAAGTTGTCGTTTCGCATAAGCCGCCTTTGAGTAGAGAAGGTTAACAGTTCACAATCAACCTTATTTGCCTGCCGAAAATATTACGTTCAGTTTACCAGCACATTTTTCGGCTTCAATCATGCTTCACTAAATAATGGTAGCAACGGGTGTGCCACCTTAAAAAGTGTTTTAAAACAGTATGTTGTGAGGATTGAGTGTATGGGTGTGTTACCCTCGGGTAGCGTCTGTGCGGAACATGTGTTACTTTTCGGTAACATGTAGTGGTATAGCGCTGGAAAGGCGGATGAGAGTCATGCAGCTGAAAACCAAATTTGTTCTGATGGTGGGATTGGTCACCTTTTGCTCGTACGGGGTGACTTTTTACCGAACCTCGAGTTTTCAGGAAGACCTTGTGGTTGAGCAGGCGACGCGCCAGGCCAAGATGCTGTTTCATCAGATTCGCCTGACGCGTCAATGGGTTGCTGATCACAACGGGCTCTTCTTTGTAAAACAGCCCGGGGTTGAGGATAACCCTTTTCTCAAGGAGGGGGCCATCCGCGATGAGCGAGGCAACTGGCTGGTCAAACGCAATCCGGCCATGGTGACCCGGGAGCTTTCCGTTTATGCCGCCCGGGAAGGGATGGGACAGTTCAATGTGACCAGCCTGCAGCCGATCAATCCCCTCAATGCACCGGATGATTTTGAGCGGCGCGCCCTGGAAAATTTTTCCCAGGGGACACCCGAAACCGTCGCCATTGAAAAAATCGCCGGTTCTTACCGACTGCGCTACATGGCCCCTCTGGAGGTCGAGCAGCAGTGCCTGAGCTGTCACTCCGGCCAGGGCTACGAGGTCGGCGACATACGCGGCGGAATGAACGTCACGATTCCCATGGGCCCTGCTTTCGCCGAGATCAGAACCAATAACCGCATGCTTCTCAACATCGCCGTAGCGACCATTCTGATTGTCTCCTTGACCATATATGTTCTGTTTGATCTTTTGGTCGCCAGGCGCCTGAAACTTCTGGCCGGGGCGATGGACCGCTATCCGCAGGGAAGTTTGTCGACCAGGTTTTCTGCGATGGAGGACGAAAACGACGAGATTGGCACCCTTTCCCGTCATTTTGAGAATTTGTGCAGTCGTCTCGAGCGATCCCGCAGGGAGTTGGATGAGACGCGCGAGCAGATGTTCCAGAGTGAAAAACTTGCGGCGTTGGGACGACTGGTTGCGGGCATATCCCATGAAATTAACAACCCGTTGGGAGGGATGCACAACTGCATCCAGACCATGAAGAAAAACACAGACAACCCCGAATTGCAGGAACGATATCTGGAACTTCTGGCACAGGGGGTGGAGCGTATCCGTTCGACCGTGCGGCAGTTGCTCAACATCGGCCGCAAGGAACCGCTGGAAATAAAATGCGGGGACGTGGACTCCATGATCCGGGACTGCCTTGAATTGACCTGTCTCGGCCGGCGCACTATTGCTCTGGAACTCAATCTCGGTGTTCAGAAACCGGTATGGGTTTGGATGGAAGCACTGCGCCAGGTCATGCTCAATCTGGCGGGTAACGCTGTACAGGCCATGGGTGAGAAGGGGGGTGTCCTCAAAGTCTCCAGCCGCGTCTCCGGTTCGGACCTGGTGGTTGAGGTCGGGGACAGCGGGCCGGGAATTGCGCCCGAACACATGGACAAAATTTTTGAACCCTTTTTCACCACCAAAGAAGTGGGAGAGGGCACCGGTCTTGGGCTCTCCGTCTCCTATTCCCTCATCCGGCGCATGGGGGGAGAGTTGAGCGCCCGCAATGCAGAGCCCAGTGGGGCGGTGTTCACCCTGCGTGTGCCCCTGACGGATTCACGACATGAAACGGGAGAAGGAGGAATAAGCTGATGGTCCCGCGTATCCTTGTGGCTGAAGACGAAGAAATTATGCGTATCACGGTGATCGACCACCTGCGCGATCAGGGCTGGTTGGTCGATGCGGCTGCCACGGGCACTGAGGCCGTCGAGAAACTCGGCAGCAACCGCTACGACCTTGTTCTGTCCGATATCCGTATGCCTGGGCTCGACGGGGAGCAGCTGCTTGAAAGAATTAAAAACCAGGCACCCAGAACCGAGGTCGTGATGATGACCGCCTACGGCAGCAGTGATAATGCGGTCGCCTGCCTGAAAAAGGGGGCGGCCGATTACATCCTGAAACCTTTCGACCTGGATGACCTGAGTTTGCGCATCTCCCGTCTGCTGGAAATGCAGGCGGTCAAGGCGCGGTGTGTGTCGCTGGAGCATTGCTGCGGCAGTCGCCGTCCGATCATCGGCTCAAGCCCCGCGATGCAGAAAATGCTGCGCATGATCAGCCAGGTTGCTTCGGTGGATTCAACGGTGCTGCTGCAGGGTGAGAGCGGCACCGGTAAAGAGTTGGTTGCCGCGGCGATTCATTATGAAAGCCGGCGCGCAGAAAAGCCTTATGTGCGCCTCAATTGCGCCGCGATTCCGTCCGGCCTGATGGAATCCGAACTTTTCGGGCATGAAAAGGGGGCGTTTACCGGGGCCGATAAAACAGCGGTCGGCAAGTTCGAGCTGGCCGATCAAGGGACCATTCTTCTGGATGAGATCGGCGATATGCCTCTTGATCTTCAGGTCAAGCTGCTGCGGGTGCTTCAGGAGCGCGAGGTTGAGCGGGTAGGGGGCAAGGCCCCTCTGCCGGTGGATGTGCGTGTCATCTGTGCGACCGCAAAAAATCTGGAAGAAGAGGTTCGCAAAGGCAATTTCAGGCGGGATCTTTTCTACCGACTGCAGGTCATTCCCCTCGAAATTCCGCCCCTGCGGGAACGCGGAGATGACATCCTGGAGCTGGCGGAATTTTTTCTGGAGGAATTCGGCCGAGAGCGCGGACTGACCTTTGAGCTTTCATCCGAAGCAAGGAGCGCGCTGGAGAGTTACCAATTCCCCGGCAATGTCCGGGAGCTGCGCAATATTCTGGAGCGGGTTTCAGTACTCGCTCCAGCACCCAGAATCCAGCTGTGGGATCTGCCCCC
>NPIE01002834.1_pt1 | contig 48576 bp, 62 predicted proteins | sample 8637661 | NCBI WGS metagenome assembly NPIE01 (sample SAMN07420842, study PRJNA396082) | bioreactor metagenome | isolation source: sample BA12 brine-fed electro-methanogenic bioreactor BA | place: Japan: Kochi | collected 2016-12-09 | reverse complement strand
GACATTAATGGCGTGATGGCACCTTATTGGACGGAGGAAAGAATTTCATGGGGACACCCACAAACAGCCCCGACACCAGACAGCAGCACGGATACCGGTGGCGGCTCTGGTGGCGGCGGGGGAGGCACGGGAGGCGGGAGTTCCGGTGGCGGAGATGGGGAAGACGCCTCAGAAATGCTAGGCGAACTTGCTTGGTGGGAAAACGCTGACAGCATTCAACCCCTATTGCGGGGTTGGGCTGGTTGGCTTAAAGAACTGGTTGAATCTAACCGACCGTCTCTAGCTGTACCCAACCCGCTTTGGTTCGACCCAGAGGCGGAGGAAGCAGCCGAGGGAATCGAACAAGGTACGCCCATGCCGGGCTACAAGTCCTCTATGGACGTAATTAACGCCCTGAAAGAGAAACTGGGCCTTAGTTTTGAAGAGGGTGAGAACGCAACCAGCAGGTGGCAGAAGGTTATTAACGCTATACCCCAGGCGGACTTTGAGAGCCAGCAACTGTTGGCTAGCCTGAGGTTTGACCCGAACAACGCGAGGTGGTACTCTGTGGATATTGGACAGCTAGTGAACCCGAAGTACATTTAATGACAGACCCAATCATATCTGACAGCCTTATGAAGTATCTTGAGAAGAAGGAAACTTCTTCTAAGCAGGCGTCTGCGCCTGCTGTTCAGCCGTCCAGTAAGAACTGGTTCAGTGTCCTGACAAACTACCCGGCTACCGCCGTGGAAAAGTTTAAGCAGCTACAGCAGGAACAGGGAAAGGGCGTTAAGACTTTCAGCCTCCCTAGCCCAATGCAGCAGCAGGACGACCCAACCAGTTCGTTCAGCCTGCCAGATACAGAACTAGACGTCTCCGGCGTCATGCCTGGCGAGGACTATATCAAGGAATACAAGCCAGCTACCGGTGCCGAGTACGGGGACAGTTGGGGCGCCCGGAACATCTCTGCAATTCTCACACCCTTCGTAAAAGACGAAGAGAAGAAGAAAGAAATTACTAAGCGTTTGATTGGGTTAGGTGACTGGGTATATGAGTATTATGCTAATAACTGGCTAGTTAAAGACTATGAGGCTATTCACGGTAACACGCCTCCTGACCTGCCTGGACTGATTAAGCCACCACCCAAAACTAATATCAAGTTCGTTGACTGGATGAATGAGGGCGTAAGCGGCGCTGCTCGGGACGTGGCCGGTATTCAGTATGGATATGCCAAGGCTATATGGTATTCGCCTCAGCTTCTGTGGAACTTTGGGTTGGGTGTGGCTACGACTATGCCTACTGCCCTGGGCGTAGCCCTAGAACAGAACGAAGAAATAGCTGGGGTAAAAGTGACAGAGGAGGCCAAGAGCGTTGGCAGTTGGTTAGTGGCGACGGCCCAGCCACACATAACCGAAATTAGGGTCAAGACGCTGGCTAGAGGTATCAACCGACTAGACACGGCTGTTGACACAATGCGTTTGGCTATGGGCGCCGCCATGATGGGGCAGTCGGAACTACAGACGCCAGAAGGTAAGCGGGTGTTCATGGCATACCAGGCGAACGGTATGGGTATGTTCATGGACGCTTTTCGGAACAATGAGTTCGTTGCCTACGCAAACGATTCCCCAGCCGACCATATCTGGTTTATGCCAGAAGGCACTGACCCTCAAGAGGTTCAGGATGCTTACAACGAGTTGGCGTTGGAGTATTTTAAGACGCCCTACAATCGCAAAGAGTGGGTAGGGCTTTCTGATGAAGAGGTTCTTGAGAACATTCGTAATAGGTCTGTCGAGGTAGAGACGGGATTCAATCCCCTAGACTTAGGCCGACTAGTCGGGGGCACCAGCCGACAGATGGAAGACCGAAGGATATTTAAAGCTATTGTTGACAAGTTTGGCGTGGACACCGGACTGGTTGACCCTCTAAAGCTGACAGACATTTTCACAGGCACCCCCACCGAGGACAACCCTCTAGGTGTTAGTGAAAAATGGCGCGAGGCGTTGTACAACCTACAAGGCTTTACGGTGACGCACATGCTGGACTACGAGGCTGCTCAGAAGTACGCTGAGTATGTCAAGTCCGGCATGAACCCGTATGAAGCACGAAGGATGACAGAGAACCCCTGGATTGAGGCCGCGTTCGAAATTGGACTAGACCCTTTCAACAAAATAAATATTGACAGGTGGGCGATTCAAGCGATGGCTGCACCCTCTATAGCAGCCACAAAAGGCATCTTCAGCAAAATCATCAAGCCGGGCGTAATGAAGGTGCCAGGGCTTAATAGGGTTGTCGCTAGTTTGGGTTCGGTGACGTACACTACCCTAGCTAACCGGGGCGCTCGTCAGTCCTCGGAAGGTATGTATTTGATTCACACCCTCTTAGAAGAGGCCGGCGATGAGGTGACCGCAGAGGCGGTGGAACAGCTTCTGAAAAACCCGCCGGCTGAACTAGCAAACTATATGGTCTACCGACGTGCTGGGTTTGAGTATATCGCTGCCAATATGGAGGAACTGCTTCCTCAGATTGCCAAGGGAATTGAGCAGACCAAGTACGCTGAGTTTGTAACTGAAACGATGCAAGAATTCAAGCGACTGATGCACTTGGATGAGGTCAAGTCCACCAGAGAATTGGAAGCGTTTCGTGTATTCAAGATGGACAAGGACATAGATGCGATAGTTAACCATGTGCGTAACGCGGCTTACGCTATGGAGATAGACACCTACATGGCCGCCCATCCCCGCCTAGCCAAATACTTGGAAAAAACCAGCGGCCTACGAAAGGTGACGCAGTACGTTCGTGGTACGTTGGTAGACTCTTGGTTGGGACTCAGCCCTCGTTGGAATGTATTCAACAAGGCTGACAACATCATCAAGCTGATTTCTGAGGGCGCCAACCCCTTTATGAGCATCCGTGCTTATGCGGAAAGATACGCCAAGCATCTGCCAAACTATGACGAAATCATGGATGCGGTGTATGAACTGGACAACATCAAGTGGTGGCAGCTAGACAATGCCAGCACTGAGGCGTTCGTGCGCGCCCTCACGGGCGCTGCGCCAGAGGAAGTGCTCGGTTCGCTCGGCAGGTCTTTCGGCGCCGACAACGCTATTGAACTAGCGCGTCGCGGCAGTCTGTGGCGAAACATTCCCATCACCCGTTCTGTAGTAGAATTCTTCTCTGGTACCAGTTCCAGGGTTGAGATTCCGTACCGTCTCAAGCTGTACATGAAGACGTACGATGAACAGTATACCGTGGCTTGGAAAGCGATGCAGGACGAAGTTTGGCGGGGTGTTCTGAAAGAAACGGGCGGCAACATCGACCCGATTGTACGCGCCCTTAGAGAACGTGTCAGTGTTCTGGACAACCCAACCCCTCAGCAGATTGCCAAAGTATTCTCGGACGTGATGGGTGAGGGCAAAATCGCTTTCACCGATATGTCAAAAATAGACGAACTGATTGACAGCATTCTGGGCGGGCATATTTCGGAACCCATGCGAAAAAGTCTACGTTCTGACTTCATGGATGCGGTAGTTAAGGCTGGGCAAGAATCTGACTGGCTCGCTGAGTTTACGGGACGTGCTGGCGTTAAAGGCTTTATTCAAGAATTCGCTATAGAGGAGGTCATAGACAAGGCCGCCAGAGAAATGGCGGAAAACGCTCGCGCTACCGTTCAGAGAAGCATTGACGCCCTGGCTGACAGTTTGCCAGACAAAGCCAGCCTACAGAACCCTCAGAGGCTGTTGGACACCCTGTTGCCGGACGGACTTGAAAATGCTACCGACGCCCAACTGATTGAGGCGTTGGGCGACATGCCTCTGCTGGGTAAGACTGCTCGCCTCCATAGTGAGGCGATGTCTATTGACCACTGGGCTACCATTTCTCGACTCTATAAGGAAAAGGCGACCCCAGAAGTTATTCAAGCCGCACAGGACAAGTTCCTGATAGAAATTCGTAAGGAATTTTGGGACGGGTTTGAAGCTGCTCGTAAGAAGATGTCGTACGACGTAGCTGAGGAACTCAGCCATCGCATGAAGGGCACGTTTAGTGCTGAAACTTTCACTAAGGTCACTGACCACGATATACAGGTTCGTTTAAACCTATTGGGCGGAGCCGATGGGTTAGGTTCTTTCAAAGACTACGCGGACTATGTTGACAGAATGAAAACTCTGCACCCCGGAGTTCGGGTGTTTGGGACTCAGGAAGAACTTAATAGTTGGCTCAAGGCCAATGTTAGCAAAGAGATGCTGGACAGCGTTAATAGGGTTAACATAGAAACTCCAAACTTAGTAACAGGTACTTTAGGGTATTTTAACGCTGATACTCGCGGCATAACTTCTGTAGCTAACCCAGAAGTCCTAATGCACGAATTTACGCACGCTGTGATTTGGAAAAAGTTGGGCGGGTCCACCCAGGCCGTTCGCGCCAACCTGCCTAAGTACAGCTATCTGGTAGATGCGTATGAGGGCTTTAGTAAGCGCGCCGCTGACCCAGACTTCTACAAACAGTTTCTTGACAAAAGTGGGAACCATACTCGACTCAGCAGACGCGCTCAGTGGATACATGGCCAGGTCACTAGTACTGCCCACACACGTTGGAACTACCCCAAGTGGGCGCGCCATCACAATTATGAGGAACATTTCAGCAATCTGGTCGGAATGATGTACGACTCAGACTACGATGATGTGTTCAAACACATGGACCCAGCCTTACGTGATGCTGTTGAGCGGTTTACCAAAGATATGGACGTTCCTCTACCTAAGCTAACCAAGCAGGGTGCGGTAGACGAACTGTATGGCGCCATTGCCAGGTATACGGACGCATCCGAGAACATGAGTGCGTCCATAGTAGAAAATTACCGCCACTGGTCGGACACGATGGGCAAGCTGAGGTTCGGCGGTTTGGACCAGGCTGCCCGAGACCAGCTATACAAAAATACCAGAGATGTTACGGACAAATTGTACAAGGAAATGCGCATACGCGCTATGGACGAAATGCACCAGGCTCAACTTGGTATCACAGACTGGGCTAAGAAGTACGCCGAACCAGGAATAAACTGGGACGCCCTTCTAGGCCCAGGCAAGTGGGCAGACATTGACGCGATGATAGACCGCATACCCGACTCTGACCTCCGTCGGCAGCTTGAGCAGCTACAGAGGTTCCGAGACGAACTGATAGGTTCGGGTGTGAGGGTGAACACGGTCTCTCGGCTGAATGACTCTCAGAAAAACCTGCTTTATAGCGCAGCCGACAAGTTCAGTGAGGGAATTGGACGAGTACGAGACGAGTCTTATCTCAAGGCCGTCAAGCAGGTTCAGGACACCTATTTCGACTACGAGACGCGCTACAATTGGGAAAAGGTGGTGGGTAATATTGTACCCTTCCCCATGTTCCCTAGCAGAAACATTCCGTACTGGTGGACGAAATTCTATGAGAAGCCGCACGCGGCTGTAAACATCCTGCGTATTCGCATGGCTCAGGCCCAGGCGAATAGTGCTGCCGGCGTCCCTAGCAGATTGTTATATTCCGTGCCCATTCCCCGGGTGTTGACCGACTGGTTCACCAAAGCGGTCGGTATGGACAATACAACACTCTATATGAACCCCTGGATGTACTGGTCGTTCATGCAACAGTTGCCTGGTTCCAGCCCTTACCAGCAGAGTCAGCTACGTGAGTCCTCTCAGAGAGACTTGGATAGCGGAATCATTGGCAAGATGGATGCCCTGACGACCGTCGCTAGTCAGCTTGGGTTTGGTATGTGGCCCTATTTGGAATGGACTCTCGGTAGTTTTGGTCTACTGGGCGACACTTGGTACCCGATGGATATGTTCAGCACGTACGCACCGGTGGTAGACTACGCTGCTAGAGAGGTGCTGGGCATCGAGGGCGGGTTTGACATAAACGTTCACATGCGTAGCACAGCGCCTAGGGTATGGAACGCCTTGTTCAGCGGCACCCCAATGGAGTGGCAGTACATGACGCCCGACATGATGGGGGACTGGCTAGAAGGACGACACATTGAGGGCGTCATTAGCGAACTGCCTCAGGACTTGGAGACGATGAACGCGCTTCTGGCGATGACGCCAGCCGAAATGTCTCAGACGTACAACAACCTAGAGGACGAACAAATCGCTGTCATACGGGCAGCAATCATAGAGGTGTTAGAGTCCCCTATTGAGGAACAAGCGTCAGTCATTCAGGGCATGACGCCAGAGGAAAAGTCTGTTCTGTACGACGAGCTTCAACGTATTGCCAAGCGTAGGGCCGTACGAGAACAAGCCCTCACCTCTTTCGTTGGTACAATGTCGGGCATCTATTTCCAGCCCGTTACGGACGCAGAACTCAAAGCCAAGAAACTGCGTGAGGACCGTAGGTTGTCCGAACAACAGTTTGCACCGGGTGAGGAAAGGCGTTCCTACATGAGTCAGTGGTACGCCGACCATCCCGAGTACAACCTGATTTCCTCCTGGCGGTTTGGTGAATATCCTTGGGCTGAGACAGAAATAGGTCAGGTTATGGAGAGGCTGGACTCTAGGGCCAGTCAGTACCAAAGCAGGGCTTGGGAATATAACCGCAGCTTCCAAGAGGAACGTCAGCGCGGCATTGCCGAGATTGTAAGGCTGAACCCGGGGGACTACTGGAAACTCAGGGAATTCAACGAACAAATGTACGCTGAGCGCACAGCATACTTGGAACAACTCAACCAAGAGTTCCGAGAGATGGTCCAGCTAGAGTATGAGACGTACATTATGGAACATCCCGGGGACACCACTGGCGCCAAGCGTCTGATGGAAGGTTGGGAGACGAACGTGTATGTACCCACCCAACTTAGTGAGGGTGCCCGGGCCACCCTCAATGCGTTCCGTCAAGAGTTCCCAGAGGACACGGAGGGGTACAAGAAGCTGTTCAGCAGCCTCTATATGTCGGCTGCTGAGACTAGCCCGCCCATTGAAAAACGTAAGATTCCTGGTCTTGAGGACATACGTAACCAGGACATCATTAACCTACACTGGACGCCCGAGGGTAACCCTAACTATACGAGGGACGAAATTAGACAGTACCTGATTGGCAACACTCTTAGGGAAATATACGACCTCGCGCCACAACGAGAGGACTTTAGCAGTTCTAAAGAGTATTGGGACGCCAGACGTACTTGGGAAAACGACTTCTCAGAACATGCGCTGGAACTACCTGAGGTTCAGAAGCAGGTGGAAAGTCTGATGTATGCCAGTGGTGTGACCAAGCAGCGTGCCGAGGAAACGGTAAAGTCTTGGTACACCCTGGCGGCGCTGCAAGAAGAGTGGCGCAAGAACGACAGCATCTACGAGGCGCTACAGAACACGTACGTGTCTGCGTACGTAGACCCGTTCGATGACATCTTCTACGGTGAGGAAGGCGTTATGGCTGCCTACAATGCTTACAAGGACGCCAGAAACGCTAACGAGGACCAAGAGGTTATTGACGAACTGTATGCCAAGTATGCGTTCCTGCAAGCGGACATAGAAATCCAAGCGCAGCCCATCGAGGCTGCTGACCTGGCAGCATTCGTCATGCAAGCATACCCCGGGCGTTGGCAGCTTAAGGAACTAATAGACGCATACGAGGGTATTACAATGCCGGCTTATACCGAATACATGCAGCTTCGTAAACGGGGTACCAGCGCGGTAGAGGGCGGAATTGACAGCATTTACTACGACCTGCCTTCTGACGTAAAGAAACTAGTGCGAGAAGAGTTCGGTCCCGTGTTCCAGGATGTGTACCTGTCTGGTAAGAAAGATTCCGTCTCTATAGAACAAAAGGGTGAGTGGTTTGACGCTCTCCAGCGAATGATGGGCAGTGACACAAGCTGGCGAGACTTGCCTGGTGTCGAGTCTGAGGTTATGGAAAGCAGCATGGCCGAGGCCCACGAGTTTGGGCTGCCCAAGCTAAGGCCTACTGACCTGGCGGACTTTAATGCTGCCCAGCTTTTGAACCGAGAGTATTGGGTTGCTAAACAGAATGGTGAGGACGTGACGGCGTACGAGTCAGACCCCCTCTGGCAGAAGTGGTTTAGAGGTAGCACTGCTAGCGCGTACTTCTGGTACGTCTACTATAAGCTAGTGCCGCCCGGTAAAATTTCTAGTGAAATTAGGTCCGACCCACTCGTAAGTATTATAGTAGACAAGGATGCCAGACATGCGGCTGCCGCTCAGTCCGACTATGATAGGGCCAGTACCATACTGGAACAGTGGGTTGAAGAGAACGGCGACATGCTGGCAGAACACGGCTTGCTCCAGGAAGAATACGAACAGGTTCGTGAACTTTCGACGGCATACTATGCTATACCCTACGAGGACAAGGCAGCCAGGAAACAATTCTTGGCCGAAAACCCCCTCTTAAAAAAGTATTTGTACCCCAGCACCAGCAGCGGGCCTGGTGGGACGACCTCTGGCGGTGGAACTAGCTCGGGTGGAAGAAGTTACAGCGGTCAAGGAACCAACCGTTCCGATTCTGTAACAGCCTGGGCAGAGTTACGCGCCGAGGTAGGGCAGTCATTCGCGTCAGTTATGCGAATTCTCAGCTATTACTGGAGTAACGGCGAACTGCCCGACAAGTCCGAGGCATACCTGCGTAGGTTGTACGAGAAACTTGGTGTTGAGGTAAGTTTTGAGGACTGGCTCGGAATGCTGAAAGAGGGCTGGACCGTCTCCAGCGGTTACAATTCAGCCAGGAATCTCCGAAGCGTTCCCCGGCCACCCGAACCGGACTACTCGTATAGTCCGAGAGGCTATAGACAAAGGTAAAGGAGGACACTGTGGCAAAGGATGATGGAGTTGTAGAGGGAGAGGCGCAGCCTCAGCCCAAGCGACAACCAGTAAACCTAGACGAATTCGAGGAGTTTCGCAACTACAAGAGTACTAGAGACAAGCGCGAAGCAGAACTGACTAGGGAAATGGAGTCGCTCCGTAGCGAGATTGAAAGTACTCGTGAACAAATGTTGGAACTCGTCGATGACCCCAAGGCCAGACAGGAACTGAAACTGCAACGGATGCAAGCTCGTCTTGCTCAGTATGAGCAGCAGGATGCAATGTCGAAACAACGTGATGCGATTGCTCAGAGATGGGGTATTCCCGTCTCGGTACTGTCCGAGGCTGCCAGCGCAGGCGAGATGACGGCACTAGCCCTGGACTATCTAAAGGGACAGGCGTCAGCGCCGAAACCTACGCCCAAGCAGGAACCAGAGGACGAACCAGAGGAAGACGATACGGATGTTGTGTCCAAAGCAGCGGGTTCCAGGCCAACCCCCGAAAGCTTAACGGCCTCACAGATTGACGATGAGATTGCAAGTTTGCGAGAAATCTCGCGTGGCGGAGGCGCTGCGGGCGCCCGTGCTAGGCAACAAATCTTGAAACTAGAAAGGGCACGGACTCGCAGAACTATACCCTCCGCCAAGGTATAGGAGGATTAATTAATGGCGACTGTATACACGGGACCAGAAACAAGTTATACGGCGGCAGTGACCGTCGTCAGGCAGTTGGAAAACTACCTGGATAACTTCAGTCCCAAGGACTTCCCCCTGCTTCAGCAGGTGGGCCTCAATAGTTACCCTGAGGCGGTAACGAACACGAAGGTTAGGTAGCCACTTGACCTTCTAAAAGGAACTATTTGCTGGAAACTCTGGGTATACCAAACTACCGAAGTGTGAAAATGTTTGGTCGAAGCAGACAATCAGCAGGGAAGGAGACAGATGAACGTTGATTTGGCTTATGTGTTGGGTGTTTACATGTCCGATGGAAGTGCCCACAGACACGCTGGAAACTGGATTGTTAGTCTGACTGCTATAGACAAGGATTTCCTGGAAGAAACACTGCGTGCTATAGAGGAAGTAACTGACAAGACGAACACCCCAATTTACCCACAAGACAGAGATGGGCAGAAAAGGATGTGGAAGTTCAGTGTCTATAACAAGGAATTAGTTTTACTGTTGTGGGACTTCACAGACCATAAACGTCGGATACCAGCTTCGATACTGTTTGGCTCGATAGCAGAGAAATTGTCGTTCGTAGCCGGGGTATTGGATGGGGACGGTTTCGTTTCCCACAGTAAGAACGGACAGTATCAGGTAGGAATTGTAAACACGGGTGACTGGGCAAAGGACCAACTACCTGGTCTGTTACAGAGTCTGGGTGTGAAGGTTACTAGCGTAAAAACCAGTTGGCCGAACACTCAGTTTAATGCGAACAAACCCCTACACAGAGTCCACATAAACGTTAGGTCTTTCGTGGCTTCGGGCGGGTATTCTAAGATTGCTCGTAAGCATGAGAGACTAGAGTCTTACTACGAACAGCATAAGGACGAGTTCACGGATGCTGATAGACAACGTAGGTACAAGAGACTCAAACTCGTTTCCCCCTCAGAGACTATAGGTTCCTACAAGGCAATGCCTGAATGATATAGTCCGACCTTATGGCGACATAAAGGGTTTAAGGAGTGGCAGACCGACGAATACATCCCGCTGCAAGATGCTCTGAACGGGGCTATCAGCAGCACTACAGAGGCGGATATTACGGTAGACAATGCGGACTATTTTGCAGCGCATGACGTGATTCTGTGTGAGTCGGAACTCATGCAGGTTCTGGCCATCGACGCGACGAATAGCACCCTGACCGTAGAGCGCGGTTTCGCTGGTAGCACGGCGGCCACGCACGACGACAACGATATTGTGTACCGACTTGGTGCCGCCCGTCCTGAGGGCAGCGCACCCGGCTGGGCACAGCAAACAGTGGTGTCTCAGCCATATAACTACACTCGCCCTACTGTTGGGTTTGGGTGCCTCTAGCAGAAATGTTAGAGTAAACTCTCCACCGTATGCTAGGAAACCTGAGTATCCTTACCCCCCAAAGCGGAACAGCGGTAAGGTGCAGGCAATTAGCAGGAAAGGGGTTCATGGTGAACGGGAAATGGAATACGGGGGTCTTTAGTTTTAAAAACCTAAACGTACCGCTAGCGTACTTGCTGGGGGCATACCTGACGGATGGGTGTGTCAGCGAATATAACGCCAACCATTGGAAAGCGTTTACTCTAGAAGTCATAGACCGAGATTTCGCGGAACGGGTGCAGGATTCTATAAATGCTGTTACTGGTAGTTCCAAAGAAATAACGGTCAATGAGAACAAGAGTAAACCTTATTTCAAAGCGTATTCTGGTAATCAAGATTTGTGTGGGTGGTTAGTAGAAGTGACTGATGACAAACACTTGATACCAGATGTGGTCTACACAACCAATAAAGAAGTAAAGAGGGCGTTTATCTCCGGCATTATGGACGGTGACGGGTTTATTAGCTGGTACAAAGAGAAAGATTGGGTTGGGGTACTTGGCATTGGAGTAACGTCCCTGTGGATTTTCCAGTTGTGGGAAATACTGAGAGGACTGGGTGTACAGGTAAGTACCCCGAAACGAGAAACTAAAGACAGACTCAAGCCCTTATACAGAATGACAATCAATAAGAAAACATTCTGGAAGTCAGGATTAAGATTCACCATAAAACGCAAACAGGATAGAATGAACGAGTTTGCGTTGAGAACAGGACTCCGCTCCTCAGAGACTAAGCGTGGGGACTCTGAAAAGAGTAAGTAATAGTCCATGCTGTGTGGCGACACACAGATAACATGCAAATCTGGGACGCTACAGTAGGCATTACTGGTACGGAAGAGGCGCTGAAAAACTACGCGCCTGACGACCTGTTGGCCTACCGAATTGACAAACGAATGACGGAACTGTACCAGATGATGGAACAGGCGCTGCTGTACAACAGCTTCCGATATGTTGGCTCTGCCAGCGCTGGTAGGCTGTCTGCCGGACTCACCTACTTTGTAGCTGACAAGAACAACATCTCTAGTGCGGCCATTACGTTCGAGGACATTGAGGACGCCATTCAGGACAAGTTCGAGGACTTCGGTCTGAGCAATGTGCCTGATAGCCTGTGGTGTAATGCCTGGGTGCGGCGTAAGATTTCGTCCTTTGGCGAGGGGTACATCCGTACGGGCCGTACCGAGAATGTGGTCGGTAGCACGGTTGACCTGATTGAGACCAACTTTGGTACTCTCTCGGTGAACCTGGACCACCTCATTAAGACGACAGAACTCTGGCTTCTGAGACTGGACAAGATTATGATTGCCCCTCTTCAGGGCCGTGGTTTTGTCGAAATTGATGCTAGTGTTCCTGGTGAGGACGCTCGTAAGCACCGCATCTTGGGTGAGTACGTGTTCGTCATCAAGGGCGAGGACGGCAGCAACGACGGACTGAACGTACTTCTGTACGGAATCAGCACTAGCGCGTAGTCTTCGGACAGCTAGCTAGTCTAGTGTATGGGGTGGGCTTTGGCCCACCCCGGTAAGGAGGTAAAGTGGCAATCTATAAGGACTTGGGTCGGCACTTCCCCGTGTACCAGGAAGGGCAGGTGCCCAAGGAAAGTCAGTATTGGAAGCAAATTTTCGCTAACGCGAAGCTGAACGACAACTATGTGGTCTTCGGCGGCTGTCAACTCGATGATGGCGGTACCGCCGCTACAGAGGACAGCGGTACAATTTTAGTAGCGCCCTGCGACCTGTGGGTGAAGGCGGTCTATGCTGTCTTTACTGACGGGGCCGTTACGGGTCAAGCTACGAACTTCAAAAGCATTAACATCATCAACGAGGAGGACGACGGCGCCGGCAGCACGGAAATCGCTAGCATTGACTTTAGCAATGGCGTCGATGCGGTGCAGAACGCACCCACCGCCCTCACGCTCAGCGGTACAGCAGCCAGTTTGCTGGTTGATGCTGGTGAAGTAGTCACTGCGCAGTATGCCGCGACTGGCGCTGGTGTGGCTCTGAATGAGTCTAACATCTTTATTGTGGCGGAACCTATGTTGGATACGAGTAACCTGATTGCAGACGAGAGCGTACTGTTTGTAGCGCCACACAAAATGTTGGTACTGGAGGCATACGCTACCTTCCTGGAAGGGGCGGTGACTGGTGCAGACACCAACTATGCGGAAATCGACATCATCAATCTGAGCGACGACGGCACTGGCACCACCGAACTGGCGGAGGAAGCGTTCACCAGCGGGGTGGACGCCACTCAGAACGTGCCTGTAGACCTCACCCTCAATAGCACTGCATCTAACTTGGTGCTAGCGCGAGGTGATGTGGTGGTGGCGCGTCTGGTCAAGGTCGGCGCCGGTATGGAAGTTGGTGAAGTTAGTGTGGGCCTTGTCGTCAAGGCCATAGAGTAGGAGGTACAGAATGGCTGGAAGTAGGAATATGGTATCCGCCAACGAAAAGGACCGTATTTTCTTGACGGGTGGGGTTACGACAACCGCTGCTGCGCAGGATATTGATGTGGGGGTGTTTTACGCCCGACGAAAATATAGGGTGGTAGACGCTCGGGTGTTCTTCCACGCTCTAGACACGTTCGCTTCGGGCGTGGACATTGACTTGGAAAGTGACGACGGCAGCACTGAGACTGTACTTGCTACGTACGATACCGTTAGCGGTACAGCCGCAGGCACGTGGTACGATATGGCCGAGGCTGCCGAGGCTTGTGAGGTAGACGAAGGCGAGTGGTTGCAGCTTCGTGTGAACGATGACGAGGATGCTGCCTGTGGGCTGGCCTACCACATCGAACTTGTGCCCGTGGACCTGAACAGCTAGCTTTGACGGCTAAGGTGGGGGCTTCGGCCCCCACCAGTGCCGACCAGAAAGGGGTAGGTAGTGAGAGCATACTATGACAAAATTTACCTGGTGGCTACGGACGACTGCAAGACCAGTAGCTTTCGGGTAACGACTAGAGAAGAAGGAAAACGTCCAGGTACTGTCTCCTTTAGCGGGAATCATCCCATGCCGAACGGCGTGGAGGTATACAGTTCTCTGGTACTGGACGAGGAAAACTGGGCAAAGTGGTTTGGTGGGCGTAAAATGCTGAAGGGGTACGAGACGCCAGACAAGGCCGCTGCCACTATCGTAAAGGAAAACAAAAACGTACATTATGGGTGTCCGCTCTGTAGCGCTAGGTTTAGCACACGAAAGTCTGCGGACGAACATATTGATACGCACGTGAACACGTTCATCAGTCAGTTTCGTATCGAGGAGGAATAGATGGCAAGAACAAACTATAGCAGGTGGGAACCAACCACCCGACCCGCCTCTAGGGACGCCAGTCCGTGGGTCGCTACGGGTGCTATAACTGCAAGTGCGGTTGTGAAGAACGCGCCCGGTATCCTAGGCGGCGTGCTTGTCACTGCTGAGGACGCAGGCGGTGATATCGACGTTCTGGTTTACGACAGCCCAGACAGCACTCTAACTAGCGACGAGATTCTAGCGCGAATCACTGTATCAGAACAGGTAGACCACTTTCAGAGTAGTTTCTCAGCACCCGCTAGAGAGGGCGTCCAAGCAGAAAACGGGTTGTATCTAAACATCACGGGTGACTGTCAAGTAATAGTGTACTACAAGTAGGTCTTATGCCCAACATTGCTTTGTTGAATAGAGGACTTAGACTTACGCCGGGCACCCGTTCGCAGGTGTTCGTGGATGCTTTTGGTGCATTGTCTGACCGCTGGCTCCCCCAAGCCGGCACCCTGGCCGTGGCGGGCGGCGCGTTGCGGGCGGCGACGCTGGGGGATTGGCTGAGTACCCTCGTGCTGAATGGTGCTATGGAGTCGGGTGCCCCCCCGTCCGACTGGACGTACTATACGGCTATCGCTGGTACGGCCGCCGAACGTACTGGCGGGGATGGCACACAATCTCTCTCGCTCGTCAATGTGGGCGCATCCAACGCCAGAGCAGTACAGAATGCCCCAACTATCGTCGGCACGACCGTGCGGTTGGAAGGATGGGCAAAGAAGATAAGTTCGCGGGCCACGATTACGCTTGGTGGTAATACAATACTCGACACGGATGACACAGGCGTTTGGGTATCCAACAGCGGCACAAGAGTATGCACCAGCACGAGCACGCAGGTGATGTGCCGAAACTATAATGCCTTTGACGCGCTAGAGTCCCACTATGACGACATTGCTGTCTATCGCCAAAACGCCCCCGCCCTCCTCGCTGGCTGGCGGTCGCCCAACCACGTAGCAACACTCAGCCACATCTCGCCTGCTGCTGGCGTCGTGCCGTTCGGGTATCTGTGCCGCTATACGGATAGCCTCAACTATTGGGAGGTGCGGGTGCTGCCTAACACGGCGGGCAATGACCTGCAAATCATCCAGGTGACGGCGGGTGTAGGGACGACGCGGGCCGAGGCGGACATTGACTGGACCAGCAACGACACTGACGAGCTAGAGGTGACGTGCTCAGGTAGCACCATCAGCACGGCGCACCGCAAGAGCGGCGCAGGTACCTGGACGGCTGGGCCTAGCTACGCCAGCGCGACGCAGGGGCAGACTAGCCCACAACTGGGCGTGATGCTGTACGAGACAGGCGTGGGGCGCGTTAGCGCCTTTAAGGTGGTGGGGGTTTAGACATGGTACTAAGAGGAACCAAATGGACGCTAAGTGAAATAGAAACGGCCCTGGGTGTGCGTATAGACGATGCGGCCAACACCCGCTGGACATCTGCTCAGAAGCAGGCGGCCATCACAGCAGCCGTTCGTAAGGCGGCCTCCCTCTGGTGGGAAGACAGACTGGACGATACGAACACGTACGCAGACAGCACCTACAGGTATGACTTACCGCCCGCATGTGAGGCGGTTAAGTCGGTTTACTTTGAACCTAACAGCAGCGACAAGCCCCGTTACCTGGTGGTGCCTAGCAGGTGGCATGTTGAGGACGACCAGTTAATTTTTGAGAAGCCCTTCTATAGTTATAATGGGAATACCCTCTACATCAACTACCTGGTGTACCGAAGCAACCTGCTGACCTGTACGGCCAGCGACGGGGTTGCTAGCAGCACCACCTTTACCAGTGCCGGCAGCACGTTCAGCACGGATGGTGTGCAAGAAGGAAACGAGGTAGAAATCAGCGGAGACACGGGCGGCCCCTACTATGTCGCTAGCGTGGACTCAGAGACGCAACTGACACTACACAAGGCGCCTACTGCGGGTACGAGCTTAACCTTCTACGTCGCCAGGTACACGGACCTGCCCTACAACTATCTGATTTATGCGTCTATGGCAGAACTGTATGAGATGGTCAGCCGGAACCGTCCTGGGGTGGACATCGAACACAACATCCGATGGGCTAGCTACTACCGCCAACTGGCGGAGGCAGAACTGCGGGAAAAGGCGCGACACGCTAAAGCGCACAGGAGTTATTAATGTCCCTGAGTCTTCCGGTAGAATGCAGGTATGAGGTTGGAAGCAACTCGTTCGCCAAGCGGTCGGTTACCTATACGCCTAGTGCGGCCATAACCCTGCGACAGTTTTCGTTCATCGGTAGCCGCATCAAACCTTTTAACTACGGTTCCGACCTAACCCCCACCCTGCACTGGTCGATTTACTTGGCGGACGCTAACCATCTGCCAACCGGTTCCGCGCTAAAGAGCGGCTCAATGCCCTTCACGTACGCATCCGTCTGGAAAATATACCGGCCAATAAAGTATACCGTCGTCCTCCCTAGCGCACTAGCATTGACAGCCAGCACCGAGTACTGCTTCGTATTCAACCTAACGGACAGCGTATCCGATGGTGCTTACAGCCTGGCGCTGGCAGCCGCTGCGTCCACTAGCGCGACCGTATACTCAGCCGTCTATACGACCTCGTGGCAGACGGCCAGCAACTCCTACAACCTATACCTGGAAGTATTGGACGCGCAGGCGGGCACTGACTGGCATGTGGTTATAGACGGAAACGGATACATGACGCCTGACATGCTTAGAAGCTACAGATGCGACCAAGTTAGCAGCGGTTTGGCCCAGACACGAGGCGGTCAGTCTGAGTACAGCCAGTTACGTTACCCCTATAGCAACCTAAGTCAGGACAGTTGGACCAGCGGTAGTGGGCAGTTGAATATGAGTGATTTGAATGCGTTTCTACACGCCCGGTCGCTGGACACGACCGTACCAGAACAGATGACGCTCGGCCCCGCGCCCAAGCGGGCGGGCGTCAGCACGAACGCGCCCGGGCACGACCCGATGCAGCGGGCTTCGGTAGCGTTCCCCTTGGGCGAGTATGAATATTTCGCCCAGAAATTCACCGCTCCTACCGGCGGAATCACGGTCAATACGGTTGGCGTTCGGGTCGGCAAAACGGGCATCAACGATGGCTCGGCTATCACAGTCTCTATCTGGAACGACAATGCTGGAGAGCCGGGAAGTTCAAACGTGTCCGGTTTTGCTACCATCACGACCAATGTGGGTGAGGAGGTGGCTTGGGTATACCACACGTTCAGCCCCGGCATAGCACTGACTAGTGAGACGAACTACTGGCTGAGACTGGACTGTACGCCCCCGGCGGGCTTGGAACGAACCGCCAACTATAAAGTTTCTTTTGACACAGACGGTTCTTATAGTGGTGGGGTTGCGAAGAAATATGCCTCTACCTGGGACGTTATGACCCAGAGCATGTTGTTCCGAATCAACAACGGCGAACAAGGGGCCTTTAACGGGAATGTAGTAGATTTCGCTTACGGCACTGTAAACAGCGCGGCGGGTTTCTACTGCGCAGCCGGGCAAGAGGTGTACAAATGGAATGAGACGACCAAACAATGGGACGCGCTAACGGCCAGTCTAGCGGCCACAGCTACCGACCTAATTTGTTTCAACGACAAACTATTCGTGGGGTGTGGTTATTCTAATAATGCAAAGTCCTACAACGGAACTACTTGGTCGGATGCTGGGGATGCTTACAAGTATTTCCACATCGGAAAGGGTTATCTATGGGCTACTACTGGGCGTAACACTCTCCAACACTCTAACGACGGTACTACTTGGTCTTCAGATGTTACGGTTAGCGAGGACATCTGGGAGATTACGGGACTTGTTAACTACGGTGGAAGACTTCTTATCGGGAAAGAGGACGGAATCTGGGAAGTAGACGACCAAGACCTAGCACTGGAATACCTTCTCTTTAGAGAACATGCGGCTGAACACAACTGTCGCGGTTGGTCGGTATGGAACGGAATGTTGTTCATACCGGTTCAGGGTACTATCTGGCGTTGGCAGGGCAGCCAGTACAAGGAGGTCGGCCCGACCGACCAGCGTTCTGGCCCTACCAACGACTGGCCCAACGAGGTGGGCAGCATGGTCAGCACGCCCAACCTACTGTTCGCTGCCGCCAGCCCCGTGACTGCTACAGGACGGGGCGGCTTGATGGCGTACAATGGCATGGGATGGCATCACCTTACCACCCACACGCTGGACAATCAGCCTAGTACGGCCCTGTATGTAACTACAGAGGTGGGAGACGAGTATCGTATCTGGTATTCCGAGGGTGCCAGAACGAACTACGTCACGATGCCGGAGCACACAAACAACAGGTACGACTGGGACAGCGCCACGTTCGAATCTGACGGTGTGTTCCTCTCTAGCTGGTGGGACGGCGGGCTGAAGGACGCCCTAAAGTTTTGGAACCGCCTTACCTTCCTGGCGGATATACCGACCGATACCTATATCGACGTGTACTATGCCAAGGATGGGGAGGACTGGGAAGACACCAGCGACTTTGTGTACCTAGGGCGACTAGACGAGGACGCCCTTGCGGACAACGGTGAACACGTCCTGATGTTCCCTGATGGCATGACTGCCAAAACGCTACAGTTGATTTTCTACCTTCAGTCTGGTGATAGCGCTAAGACGCCCCGTATCAAGGCGTATAACGTTGAGTCGGTGGTGCGGCAGCAGCCCGTATACGCCCATAGTTTCCGCATCCTATTGGCGGACAACATCACCCAGATGGACGGGACGCTCGTCACTAGCAGGACCGCTCAGGACTTGTGGGAAGAACTACAGCGCCTTGCTAGAACAGACTACCCCTTAACTATCAGCTTCCCGTTCAAGTCTATTAGAGGCATGGTCACTAGCTTGAGCGAGTCCACCTACAGATTTACTACCGAGGACATGGACGAGGTAAAGTGGGAACGGGTGGCCGACATCAGTGTGGTGGAAGCGACATAAAGAAAATACGGTTTCCTAAAAATAACACTGCTGCTATAGACGGGGTAGACGCAGGTGTTCCCCGGCTGAGGTATAAGAAACCTAGCAAGGGCGGACCCATTCGGGTAGGTAGGACACAGAAGTTTGGGCTATCGCCTGAAGAGGAATTGATGCAGTACGCGCCCGGCGGTAGCGTACCCGAACGCATGGTCTACGGCTGGCTGGTGCGACATGACATGCCCTTTCAGTACCAAGTGTCCGTGTTGGGCGGCAGGCAGGTGCCTGGTGGTGCCGTTCTGGACTTTGTAATTTACGCTAGAGACGTGCCAATAGTGGTCCGTCTTCAGTCCTACTGGCACCAGAATGCGGAACAGCAGTGGCGAGACTCTATTCAACTGAGTATGCTGACCGAACTCGGTATGGTGGTGGAGGACGTAGACGAGTATGAGGTGAACACAGTAGAGAAGGTTGACAGGAAGATGCAGGAAGTTATATTCGGTCGCCCCAAGTTTGGCGCCAGCGCTGGCTACGACCAGGACTATAGAAGGGAATGCCCACATTGCGACGACCCAAACTGCACCTGGTGTGAGGTGGTATAGATGAGTTGGTTATGTCAACTGGTTGAAGAGATACAGGACCGCGTACTTAGACTAGAACAGTTGCTAGACTACCTGGACATCCGGGCTGGGCGCACTGCCAAGCTGGTGGGCGGAAACTGGGAAGTCAGCAACCAGCAGATAGCGCAATGGGTGGCAGGCACTACCCTGCCTCTGGGCAACACCAGTGAGTACGTGCGGTTCAAAGAAGGCAATCTAGAAATCAGGGGCGGCGCCTTTAGCATCCACACGGGCGCGACCGGCGCACGTATGACGATGGATGGCACCGAACTCAAGGGCTACGACTCAGGTGGAAACCTGACGGTTCACTTTGACTGGTCTGCTGGCAGCATTTGGGCCAAGTCTGGTGGTTTCGGCGGGACAGCCGCCAACCCCGTGTTCGTATTAGATAGTGCTAGCGCGAACGTGTTTGTACCTCAGCCGATATATTTAGGCGACGACGACACTGGCCTGGTAGTAGGCGGACAGACGCCCGGTGGGGTGCCTTACATCGAAAGCACCAACTTTAGTACAGGCAGTGCTGGCTGGCGCATCGACAACGACGGCGACGCAGAATTTAATAGCGTTACGGTACGGGGCACCATATACGCCAGTTCTGGGCAAATTACTGGGGCTTTGACCGTTGGTTCTGGTGGGTACATAAGTGCTGGCAGCGATAAAGTCAGACTGGACTATGCGGGACTAAAGTTTCTCGGAGGGGCGAGCGCTGAAAATGGACTTGTATGGTATGATAGCTGGTCTGGCGACTTGCTTGCGTCCATTAGGTCGTACAATGCTGGCATATCAATACTAGCCAACCCCAACATTGAAACGTACAGCCCGGACATATTTTTACATGCAGAGGCTCACGATAGTTCTTCCTATGAGGGTACCGTAAGACTACGTGCTTCCAGAGGAACAGATTATGTTCTCTTAACTATGACAGCCGACGGAACGGATGCGGACGTACAGTTGCAGGGCGGTGACCTGAAACTAGGCGAAAGTCTGTCTATAGACGGCAGCATAGACAAGTCTACAGCCATCGGATGTAAGGTTTATCGTAGCACGACACAGACCATAGCGGACGATACTTGGACCGCCATTAGTTACAGCCATGAGATAGAGGATACGGACGGCTGCTGGGCCAGCGGTAACCCAACCAGACTAGTGGCACAACGTGCTGGAACCTACCTTCTTGTTGCCAACTTCCGGATAATCACGTACGCCATAGATAACGCACGGGTTTACGGAGGGGTCGTCAAGAATGGTAGTGCTACGGACTTCGAGGCTCAAAACTTACACCTGTCTTCCTCTGATGCTGCTACAACACCTATAACCGTAACTGCGGTGGTCGTTATGGATGAAGACGACTACCTGGAGGTCAAGGTACTACAAGCGACCGGCGACAGCCGTAACATATATGCAGCCACAAGCAGTACACCAAGTGAAAACAGCGTGTCTTTCTACCGCATAGCGTAAAGGAGGTATGAATGACGAGTGCTAGTATACACTTTCAACAGAATGACGAAGTAAGTACGGTGGTAAGGGCCACCTCTAAAGTAAAGTGGGTGTTCCAAGTTGACCCCAGCACCAATAACGAGTACCCGGGCAAGACGACGGTAGGCCGCAAGTACGTCAAGAACGAGGGGGACTACATAGCCCAGGGTGCTGCGGGTGCTGACAGGTGGTGGGCGGACTTTGGCGCATACGTGGACGCCAGGCCGTACATCGAGTATTGGGTGGCCTGCAACGAACCGCAGGGGGACTGGCCTACCATCGCCTCCTACCAGAAACGTTGGGCGGACTTGGCCCACGCTAGAGGGCGAAAGGCGGTTGTAGGTAACTTTAGCATCGGGACACCAGAACCAGAGGACGCCCTCATATTTGCGGACATGGTGGCGGCTGGAGACTGTGTAGCCTTCCACGAATACTGGATGCCTAAGCACTGGGACGAACTAGACAAGTGGCGGGGCTGGGTCATGTGGCGCTACAAGAAGTTCATGGACAACCTGCCGACACACCTAAGACAGAAGCCCGTCCTTATTACGGAATGTGGTTGTGATGGAGGTACTAAGTCCACATTCTGGGGCCAGACGCCAGACAGGAAGGGCTGGCTGACCCACTACAACGCTAACGAGGACTGGTACATGGAAGACCTGACGGCCTACTTTAACGGTCTGGACGACAGGGTACTAGCCCTCTTCATGTATACCGCTGGCCCCTATAGCGAGTGGGTGGACTTTAAAGTTACCCCGTCTCTAGCAGGAAGGTTCTTAAACCTGACGACTGAGGCAGCACCTGTCCCGACACCACAGCCAGAACAACCCACCCTGCGGGTTAAGAAACCGAACGGCAGCATCGTCGTTATGAGCGTCGAAGACTATGTTAAGGGTGTGGTACCTATGGAAGTACCTAGCTGGTGGCCGGCTGCGGCCCTACGTGCCCAAGCTATCGCCGCCCGTAGCTATGCCCTAGCCAGCCGCAACGGGAAGCACGCGGCCCAGGGGTTTGACGTGTGTAGCACCACCTGCTGCCAGGTGTACAGCGACGCCCGGTACGTGAACACCACCCAAGCGGTGGAGGACACACGCGGAATCGTGGGGGTATACAACGGGAAGATTGCCCACACCTTCTTTAGTGCTAGCTGTGGGGGTAAGCTGCTAGGAAACTGGGCCAGTTACCTAAGGGTCAGGACGGACTGCCCGTGTGCAGAACACGGATTCGGCATCAACGGGCACCAAAATGGAATGTGTCAAGAGGGTGCCTACATTCATGCGCTAGAGGGTAAAACCTGGCAAGCTATCCTGGACTTTTATTACGACCTAACGTGGGTACGAGAGTATGGACTGGGGGAACCCTTCCCTGGTGGTAGCCAGCCAAGTACAAACGAACTAGAGACGCGACTCAAGGAGGTGGAACTTGCACTAGCAGACTTGCAACAGAGACTCAGCGGATTCAGTGAGCACACAGCTTTCGGATACAAGGTATTGGCAAAGTAAGAAAGGTAGGGGTAGAGTGAACAAATCTGACAAACTCAAAGTTCTGCAAGAAATACAAGAAAACCTGGAGGTCTCTGATGACGACCTGAGCACGCTTCCGGCTGCTATTAGACAGATGATAACCAGACTGATGGTAGCGCCGGGCGTCATCAGCATTGTATTCAGCCCACTAGATTTCTCAGTCTTACAGGTGGTAAATTCTGACCTCCCACGGGACGCAGGGGTACTGTCCAAAGTAGCCAAAGCCATCCTATTCGTAGCAGAACAATACAATCAACTTGCGTTGGAGGTGGCTAAGAATGATAGTAAAAAAGAGGGACTGGACCAAAGCCCTGCACCATCTGGAGGTGATGAACCACGAGATGGGGGATGTGAGGGACGAGGTTAGATGTATCAGCAAAGACGTGGACTGGCTAAAGAAACTGATTTGGTTTAGCGTAACTGCTAACATGGCAACAAACGTGTTAGCGCTAATGAACCTATTCGATGTACTATAGGGGGTAAGGAATGGAACCAACAGTGCGTGTGTTGTGGGTAGTCCTGGCGGCAGCGGCGGGTGAGGGCATCATCGAGTTCATTCCGGTGCCTATCATCAACCTGTTCTTGCCGTCGGAGGAAAAGAAAGTACGAACGGTGATTCTAAACCTATTGTCCGCTCTGCTGGGCGTAGGTTTGGCAATTAACTTTGACCTGGGGCTGTTCGCCCTGCTGGGCGCTGGTGGGCACCTAGCGTTGGTGGACGCGGTAGTGACTGGTGTCCTCATTGGGAGGGGAAGTAACTACATTCACGGCTTCATTAAGAACTACATCTTGCAAGAATAAAAGAAGTGGGGCGCTGCCGTCCCACTTCCTCTACCCCTAGTAGCCCCGAGTGTCATAGCTCGGGGCTACTGCTATGTTGACTACAATTCGCAGGTACCGCTAGGGCACTCGTTGTTGTCAGGTGCTACCATTACCTCGTCCCGTCTACTACCGCTTCGGTAGATAGTCACGCCCTTACAGCCAGAAGAATGCGCCACCGACAAAGCCACCCGTACGTCCTCTACCGAGGCGTCGTTAGGCATGTTGATAGTCTTACTTACACTACTGTCCACGTATTCCTGAATAGCCGCCTGCATTGCTACGTGCGAGAACCAGGGAATCTCGGTAGCGGTTCTCAGAACAGCCTTGGTGTCAACGCTCAAGCCCGTGTTCTGAACAGAACCTGTCTCACGAATGATACTTTGGTCCTCGCTAGAGAGGGTGTCATGCATCACATTCGTGGCGACCGCCTCAACCAGAGGTTCCTCTATAGTAAAGGAACCCGCCTCTACCTTCTTGGTGCCAGCGAACGTAAAGTATGGTTCGATTCCATAGCTAGCGCCGGCAAACATAGAGATGGTGCCGGTTGGGGCGATTGCTAGCCGAACTGCGTTCATACGGGACTCGTTCCTACGGCTGACGTGATACGCATAGCTGGCGTTAGCTGCCTCTTTCTGAATGAAAGCAAACAAGCTATGCACATAGTCTCGTCCCCTCATGGTACCATACGCCAGCCCTTGTAGCGCCAGGCAGTCAGCCAACCCCATCACCCCCAGCCCAATGGGGCGATGCTTGTCCTGAAAGTCCGCCAGTTCCTGGAAGGGCCACCAGGTAGTGTCCAGCACGTGATTGAGGAATTCCACCCCGATTCTCACCAAGTCCCGAAGTCTATCAAAGTCAATTGAGAACCCACTAGCCTTGTCCCATACCAGGGCCTTGTTTAGGTTGATGCTGCCCAGGTTGCACGCCCCATAAGGGGGTAGGGGCACCTCGCCGCATGGGTTAGTAGCTGTGATGGGTTGGCCGTAAGGGTTCTTACGGTTGATGTTGTCCAGGAACAGAACACCCGGTTCCCCGTTCACCCACGTGTGGCTAGCGATTTCCCTAAGTAGGTCGTCGCACCCGTCAAGCTGCCAGAATTCTCTGTCAATAGCAACCGACAAGTTAAAGTTCGTCAGTCGTCCTTCAACCCGCTTGGCCCGCAGAAAGTATTCCAGGTCTGGGTGGTCTACCCTCAGCACACCCATCATAGCGCCCTGACGTTTCCCGCCCTGCTTGATAACATTCATGGCCTCGTTCCACAGACCCATGAAACTGACAGGGCCGCTGGCAATACCGTTCGTGCTAGCGATGCGACTGCCCTCTTTACGGATGGGGCTAAAGTCTATGCCCACACCTCCGCCAAACTTTTGAATGTATGCCGTCTGGCTAAGGCCCGTCATAATGTCCTCAATGCTATCGGATACGGGCAGAACGAAGCAGCTACAGAGCATGGGGTACCTAGTGCCCGCATTCATTAGCACGGGACTGCTGGGTAGGAACGCCCTGTCGTATACAATGTCCCAAGCGTCCGCCCGTTTGTAAAGGTCTGGTTCGTTTCGATACACATGATTGATGACTCGTTCTACCAAGTCCTCCCAGTTACGTTCTCCAGGCTGGTAGTAACGTGCTCGCAACAGTTCCTCAATACTTGTCCCCACCTAATTACTCCTTCCCGCAGGCCCAGGATTGCCCGAACGCCACGTCGATTTTAAATTGCACTCCGCTAATGTTTACATTGTAAATGGTTTCCAGGAAGGTACTCAGTTCCTCCCGGTCCGAGTCCGTGTCAGGAATCTCCACAATAACCTCGTCGTGAATCTGACCACAAACCGTATAACCCTCACGTACCAACCGCCATAGTCCATAGTTGATTAACTCCGCTACACTGCCCTGCACCATAAAGTTGATGGCTTGACGCTGTGCTCGTCCTTCTATTTCCTCTCTAGTCACCTCCTCGGTATCAAAACCCGACTTCTTTAGGGCCGTCTCATACTCCGCCCGCCACAGGGCCTCGGACAGTTTCTGAAGTTCATACTGGCGAGTGCCGGGCTTGCCGCTAACACGTGGTGGGGACTGAAGAATGACGGGGCTACGCCTACGCCCCAACATACTAGTCACGTACTTGTTTCGCATCAGTTTGTTTGTCTCGTGTGCTTTCCAAGCTACTACCCCAGGAAATGCGCTATAGAAGTCATTCAACAAGTTTGCTGCTTCACCAAACTCTAGCCCCAAACTCTCCGCTAAAGAGGACGGGCCAATCCCATAGATGGTGCCGAACGTTACCATCTTGGTGTGAGTACGCAAGACCTTTCGTTCTGCGGGTGTTGCCTCAGCCCACCGCTGGCCCCACACGTTCGCTGAAATGCTGCTGTGCAAGTCCTCGCCGCTGTTGACTGCCCAGGCCAGCTTCTTGTCGCCCGACATGACGGCCAACATGCGCACCTCGGCCTGGCTAAGGTCAGCCACACACAAGACGTGCCCAGGCTTGGCAATGAACCACTCTCGTGGGTTGTAGGGCCAGCCCGCATCCGCAATCGTGTCGGGTCGTGGGATGGTCTGCAAGGCCGGGCCACGCTTGTGGCGCACCAGCTTGTTACTGCTGCTGGTGCTACAGCTATAGCGGCCTGTAACCGTACCAGCTTGATGCCACTGAGGGTGAACGGTGTTGTCCTCCCAAGCCATCTCCAGACAGGCGTCGATGTAGGTACCCTTCAGCTTCTCTAGTTTCCGCATCTTGAACAGCGGTTCAAACACAGGTTCGTCTGGGTGCTTGGTTGCCAATTCCTCTAGCACTGCTGCCGTCACTGACATATTACCACTGGGCGTTAGGGGCAGACGGTATCCCTGGGCGGACAGGTATTCCCCTAGCTGCTGGTAGCTGCGGGGGTTGCGGGGCGTCCTGACCTCCCGACGGCAAGAAGCCAACACCTCGTCGTCCGTAAAGTGTTCCGCTAAAGCCATCAGATTGGACTTGCTGGTGCTCACATTGCCGGCTGGCGTCATAAAGTCAGCAGCGTCTTTAAACCCCTGTACTAGAGACAGAAGGTATTCTGCTAGTTCCGCCCTGCTAAGACCACACTGGTTGGCGTCTAGTTCTATGCTAACGTCATCGCCCATGACTGCCCGGACCTCGGCAACCAGTCCCTCAATCTCTGTACCAACCTCTTCCTGCAACACCAGCAGGCGCTTTACATCTAGGTTCAGTCCGCGCATCTCCATAACGCTAGTGACGAACGCCATAGGTGCTATGTACTTTTGGTAGTATTCCCATAGGTTTACGCGCTTAAGATACGTGGAGAAAAACTGCGCTAGGTCGTAGCAGTTGCGTACGTCCGCACACCCATACTCCGCCCGTTGTTCTGGCGCCCAACTCTCAAAGTCGTCCTCGTACAGCCCCTGTTCTCGGTCAAGGAAAATCTTGCTGAGGGACTTTAGGCTCAGCCCCCCAAGTCTGCGGTTTGTGCCGTCCTCTCTAGGAAGGGTGACCTTCACGCCAATCAGGTTCTCATCAGCAAGTGCTGCCATGCTGAGCGTGTCCCACCAACCCAGACAGGTGGTGAACCAGTCGGGCGTACGGCCTAGTTCGGCGTACGCCTTCCACAAAAACTGCATGTCGAAGGGCGTGTTGTGGCTAACGAGGGTGTGTTCCCTCAAGTCAAACAGGGGTGCCAATGCGTCGAGAATAAAATTAACTGGAACATCAGCCTCCAGAAAGTCAATGTACCACTCACTGCCTTGTATAGCCAGACCAATACCGATAAGCCCATCATCAACGTAATCCAGCCCAGTAGTCTCCACATCCACGCAGATAAGTTGTTCCTTACTGGCGGCACTCACAACCTCCCTAATCTCACTCAAGGTTGTCACTAGCATTGTCGTCCTTCACTTTCTGTAGCAGGGCTACAAACTCCTCAAGCGTCATTACTACATGCTGCTGGCCTAGTCTCATTCTATCACCATGCAGTATCAGTGTGGCGGTTCGCTTACCGCTGTTGCGTTCGGCTTGGGTAAAAAAGTCCTTCATATACCCAGGAGGCCATCCTCGGCGCGTCTTTAGTTCTATGGACAGAGGCCCCCACTCTATGTCCTCTACCGCCTCGCCCACTAGCCCCCGGCTGCGCCTGATGCAGGGCCACAACCCGGCCTGGCCCAGATATTCCGTCAGTTCTATCTCCTTACGTTTCCATGACTTGACCACTCATCGTCTCCTCTTCCTCTGACCAGGTGATACGCCGAATGTTGGGTATCTCGTCGGTCAGTCTACTCAATTCCACGAACATGCCGTCGCTGGTCCACCTCTTGTCGTTAACGGTGCTAGTGAGGCGGCGCTTGTTGGCGTCGTCAATGTCAGCTAGGTTCTCACGCATCCAGAACTGTAACCAGCTACGAGGAATCAGGTACATCACGTTATGCTTAAAGTATAGCACGCAAATCCAGTCTGCTGAACTTCGGTCTATAGCGCCCGGTCCGTCCTTGTTGCTGAGTTCGATAAACATATTTTCAGGCTTGTGGCTGTCCGTCTTGACTTCGATGTAACCCAGGCCCTCTACATAAAAGTCTACACCCCGCTGCTGCCAGTCCATGTCCTCTCGGTAGTCCTCAAACTTGCTGTCGGGAAACTTTGCCCTTAGAATTGAACGGGCCAGAATCTCACCCATCTGGCCCATCGCCAAACTAGACGCCATGTTATACTCACGAACCATTCATCAACCCCCTTAGTCTAGGAATGAGCGCGTTACGGGCGTCCGTAACGTCCTTTCCCCATAGGTCGGGGGACCAGGTTATGCGCTCGAACTTTGTGTTTGGTAGCATGTCTAGTACGCTTCGGCCTGTTGGCCCCTTCTTGTTGAGTTGCGCTATTGAGTTGCGTCCCGCCTCGTCCTGGTCCAGGCAGAGCCGCACCACCTTAAACCCACGCAGGGCCGACACCCATAAATCCCACTTGCTGTTAGCCCCAGACGGCAGGCTAAGTGCTGGCAGGCCGTGCTGTAGCAGAATGGCCGCATCGAATTCACCCTCGGTTATGTGGACCAGTTTCCCCGAAAAGTTTTTACGAAAGTAATCCCAAGGGTACAGGTAGTCAAACGTTCGGTGTGGCATACTTCGGTACTTGGGACCAGGCCCTTTCTCCGGGTGAATCCGGAACTTGACGTTGAAAACCTTCCCGTTAGCCATGTGGGGAATCGAGTAGTCCATGCCCGTCCACCCTATGAGCAAGTCCTGGACGACCTGACGATTCAGCCCTCGACCAAGCAGGTAGTGCCAGGGCCAGCCCGAGTTAGAAAAGGAAAGCAGCTTGTCAGACCACCCACGAACTTGTTCCATTGGCACCGGCTCTGTGATGACGCGCTTACGGGGGGCGCTACTGGACTTGCGCTTCCACAAGTACTTTACCGCCTCGTCGAATGTGATTTTGTTGTACGCCATCACGAACCCAATGGCGTCCTGCCACTGTCCGCAGCTATAGCAGTACACGTGGTCGGGATAGATGTGGAGACTAGGGTCATGGTCATCGTGCCACGGGCACTGAACCACATCCGACCCAAAGATGTCCCTCAAGTCTACCGTGTCCGTAAGTTCGTCTAGGTCAACGAACACACTTCCGACCTTACGAACTGTAGTCATGTTGGTCTAGTTCCCCCATACGAAGGGTGCCGCCACTTGGGGCAACCTGGTCACAGGCCCACTTGACTGGGCAGTTCCAGCACCAGCTAGTGTTGCAGTGTTCCATGCTGGGCACGATTCCGTCCTGAAAGCCGGCTAACAGCACCTCGTACCTATAGCGCACTTCCTCAATAAAGGCGTTCTCATCCTCAAACCAGGGGTGGTGACAGACCGGCCCTTGCCGACCATTAGGCAGTTCTGTAAGCCACACCTGTCTCATGCTGTTCCAGCTAATATAGTCAATAACAGCCCAAATCACATCATACCCGTCCCACCTCAATAGCCAGGAATATATCAGCAGTTGTAAGAGATGCGCTTCTCTAATCAAGTCAGGAATATTCTGACAAGTTTTATAGTCCTCTAGCCCCGCCCGATTCGGGTAGTACACGTCTACCTGACCAGACAACACAATGTCCGTACCTGGCACCGTCTTAGTAATCCTGAGTTCTTTGATGACATTCCCAGAAGGGGGAAACGTCACTGCCTCTAGCCCACTGTGCACCAACGTGCCTCTGACCAACGGAATTAAGCTGCTGCCCCAAGCATAGTACTTGACCAGTCGTTCCAATACCATCCGCCGCCAAGTCTGACTAGCCAGTTGACTAGCGGTAGGACGTTTGATGTCCCTCACGTCCAGCATTTGAATAACTACAGAGGGGGGGTATCCATCAAATTCGCCCGCCGCCATAGCAACAGAAATAACTTCTTCTTTGTCTACGAGTTGTCCGTCCGGCCCAAGCAAACCTGCTAGCACTATCTGCCCTTCCTTTCAATAACAGACACGGACCACAACACCACATAATTTGCCAAGTCCACGAACGTGTCTCGCACACTCTCGTTGTTGGGAGGCCCAGACTTGCCCAACAGCACCATCAGACGGGCCAGCTTGGTACTAATGAGGGCCAGGAATGCTAGGTCCGTACCCTGGACGCCCATGCGAATGGCTGCTGCCAACACGCCGCCCGTGAACCGGAAGTTGCTGAGAGTGTCCTCCTCGGTAGCATAGTCCCCCGCCTTGCGGTTAAGCAGTGCTTCCATGTCACCCAACATCTCTACCGCCACCTGTCTCTGTTCAGTACCTTTCATGCTTGTCTCCTTTCTACAATAGTACCCAGTGGACCAGGGTGGAATTGAACCACCTACCTGACGCTTATAAGACGCCTGCTCTGACCATTGAGCTACTGGTCCTGGCCGACGGTGAGACTCGAACTCACAACCAATTGTTTACAAAACAATTGCTCTACCAATTGCGCCACGTCGGCACCTTATTATCATTTTCAGGCAAAATGATAATACCGTCGCGCCCTGTTATCATTTCTGCAACAGCGCGCCTACCGAGTCTACGAGGGCCGCATATTCATCAGTGATATCTAGGCGGTCTTTTATGATAATGCCCGTTTGTTGGCATCTCCAACAGATGCGGAAGCGGCCACCTCGTGTGGTGGGTACACTGCCCGTTCCCCCACAGGTCGGGCACGTCTCCCGCACCTCCCACACAAGTCTCCGACCCACCGCACGGAGCTTTTGCCATTCCTCACGTCCCATAAGCCCTCCTCGCCTATGCAAAATCATAGATTCTTCATAGGATTATACATACTGGGCCTGGGCATTTGCGCGGCAGTTGTTCCCATGTTCCCGCCGCGCTCGCGCCCGTCGCATCTAACTCTGACTGGGCCTGGCCTGCAACCGCCGCACATATGAGTCCGTGCGTCGGAAGACCTCCTCGTACACATGGTACGCGAGGCTGTATGCGAAACCTTACGAAAATGGTAACGTTCTGCACACGGGGCGCAACACGGAATGTACCCGATGGTTACCAGGTCTACCTGGGTCTGTGCGCCCCATGAACGCCGGTAGGGAATTGCACCCGTTCAGTGCTTTCGGAGCCTCGCACGTATGTCGAGGGCGAGTGCGCCTATTACGCTCGGCGTCCGTTTACCTACCGACCAGCCTTTAGCAATTCACTAATGAGGCTGCTAGCAGCCGACTTGGTGTATCCGTCCAGCCCCTGCGGTTCCGTCCGACCCGTCCGCTTCAACAGAGAACGGATATACTCCACCTGCTTGGGCGTGGCCGGAGGTCCGTCGCCCGTTCCTGCGGGCGCAGGTGTAGTGGGCCGACCCCCACCATAAGCAGAACCAGAGGCGTTCTTTTCAATCAGGTCAGACGCCTCGGCCTTGGTAATGCCGGCGGGCACAGCTACCCCCAGCCGCTGAAGGAACGCCACCTGCTTGTCGGTAGCAGGGGGGCCACCGGCGGTATCCGTGGCACCTGATTCAGGAATAGCTACATCAAACTCGACTGCCAATTCCTGCCACACCTCCTGAAAGCGTCCTACAACAGGTCCAATGTTGTCCAGGTCTACATCCAAATGAAACTGGAGGTGACCAATATCATCCCACAACCAACGCGGGCTATCAATCTGCATCTTAACCGTCACCGTAGGTACCCTCTCTTTCTTTACCGTAATAGCTTCTGCACTAGGAACGGCTGCGCTGCCCTCGGTCAAGTCTACCTCGAAAAGATTATCTGTCACTATTCCCCCTCTCCTTCTGCCCAACGAGTAATTGATTCACTGGGTTGTCCCCATATCTCTACATGCCCATTGCCCACGTTTACCATCAAGTCCAGCTTGGCGGGTCCAACATACCTTCCTTTCGCCACCTTAAGACGCAACCTTTTTTCCTCGGATATGTCCTCCTCTTCCCCTACGTCCTGCACCGTCAGCACAAAGTCGGCATCGTAGTTGGCCGCCACACCCCAGCGCATGTGATGTGCTTCTACCGTCTTGCTTGTCTGCCCTTGTCGGTTGATGTCAAAGATACTAATGAGGTGGCAATCGTAGTCCTTAGCTATAGACCGCAACTTCTCGCTGCGCTGTTCTTGTGCAGTGGCCTGGTTCCCATCATAACCCACCTCTTGAATGAGTCGGAAGTAGTCCACCACTACCAGGCATACGTCGTACGCCTTGGCTAGTTCGTCCAGGATTCCCCGAAACTGGCTGATAGTCCTGGCATCGAACTCTATGTAAAGTCTTTGGCCATACACCTCCTTTATCTCACGATACAGATTCTTGAGGATGTTTACCTTACGGTCCCATTCAGCGCTACCCCTTTCTGCTTCGAGCCGACCACGCAACAACTGACCAGAGTTAAGCTGCAAGTTGAACAAGTCATACGCTAGCAAGGACATGAGACGGGCGGTAACGGGCGTCTCGGCCATCTCTAGCGACCAGAACACAATGATGGGGGGTTTGTTCTCTTTGTCTTGCACCATCCGCCGTACGTTCTCGGACACCTCAGCACCCGATAGAATGTAACCAGACACCGGCCTGTCCTCGGGGTTGCTAGCCAACCACCTAGCACCAGCTAGCATCCAAGCCATCGCCATCCAACTCTTACCTACACCGCTGTCCCCAACCAGATAGGTTAGCTGCTGTCTGCCCCAACCACCACCAACCATCTCGTCCAGTTCGGGCAACCCAGTAGTCAGACCTATCGGGCTATCGGTGGTCATGCGCATACTCAAATTTCTATACACCTCGCCAATATAGTCTGACAGAAAGGGCATTACGGTTCCTTAGTATAGATGATTTCATCCGGTTTCACCTCACCATGTCGGCGGTACTTCATGCCGTTCGCTTTGGCAAACTGCAAGCGCAGCCACTGTTCCGCCTTAGCCGTGCAGGGTTTGAAGTATACCCTATTCTCAAAACCTTGTCCAATCCAGGTTGCGTGCCCTTGGCTGAGGCTACCGAGGCTGACAGCCAAGTGCCCGTCGATACTGGACATGTAGGGCGTAGCTATCACCGGGTCCATTCGGTAAAAAATGACTGTCAGGTAGGGGTTGACCTGGTTGGGCATGGGCCTACCGCTATGCAGCCAGACAGTACGAGTGGCGCCGCCCACGCCCACGTCGAAGGTCGTGTCATTCACCGCCTGTACCCTCGCTACAGAGGCGGCCACATCATCTGGGTGCGGTACTCTATTCATCATCGTCCTGTTCGTAAGGTAGGTATTCGTCTAAGCAGCCCTTGGCTAGTTCGTATTTTATCAGTAGCTTGGTGGCTGATTCCTTCGTCTCGTAAGGTAGGTACGCTACCGCAAGGTGGTTGCGCAGACAACCAATCTGAAAGTTCAAGAGTTCTAGCACCACCTCGCGCAGTTCGTTTCTATTCATCGTCGTCTTCCCTCTCAAGTCCTCGTCCACCGGGCCGTACTCGGCGGGTTCAGCTTGCCTGATGTGAACCTTGGCCCGCGGTTGATAGTCTGGACAATGTCCGCAACGAAGCGGGCTGACAGTCGCCCATATCCGCTCACACCAAAACTTTCCCTCAGGACCGAATCGCCCAGCATATTTACATTGTTTCGTCATCGTCCCCCTCCTTCTGTAGTCTAGTCCGAAACCGATGCAGTCTATTCTTGATGGCGTTATACTTACGGTCGTCGCCGTCACTCTGGTATTGCACAGCCTCGACCAGACCTACCCTTGGGTATCTATTCTGTCCCTTCCGTCTAGTGTTCCAAGCCTCAATCAGTCTGTCCACCTCAGTGCGTAACACCACCTGGTCCTCTAGGTCTACCTCGGACTGCACAAACTCGGGGTCAAACAGAATCTCACGCTTGTACTTACGCAAGCTGTCTATCACCACGGACTTTAGCACCAACCGCCAACTCACGCTAGCTGGGGGGTTCAGCGCTAGCTGTAACCCTTTGCGGTGGGCTGCCTCCAGGTCTATCGGTATGGTGTACCCCTCTGAGGAAGTCACCTGACCATTGGCCGTCATCTCTTGCAGAGTTTGGTACAATTCCCAATTAGGTTTTGTCATACATTTCCCGCGCTATAAAGGAAGCAACCTGCCAGGCACGTTCTACCCGTTCATTATAGTGTTCATCAGGGTAGATGCCCAAGGCCACACAACACAAAGCCCTAGCTAATTCCAGAAAGATTCCGTACGTGCCTGGTCGGAGTGCAACTATACATACGACCGACCAGCAGGTATTATCATGGGTAGGAATAGCGTGAGCGGATACAGTAGCCGGAATGTCAGCAGCCAGCCAGGTGACAGACACCTCTTTCAAGTCACTAGGGAAGCCGATATGTTCCTGAACCAGGTCGATGGTCTCAGTCAGCAGTTCGGTAGTGAACCAGTGTGGTGATGCGTTCCAACCAAATATAGGCCAGAGTATCATCCTGCTTCCCCTTCCGGCATTCCTACGCCCAATGCTTGCATACGGTAACTTTCAGCCGCGTTCGCCCAACCTCGGTCGTCCCCCTCACGAATTTTCTTTGCCATCACATGCACCCACACGTTCGCCCTGTTTTCCAGGTCGTCGTGTGGTGGGCAAGGCAGGCCAACGGCCAGGCGATGCTGGTCGTCTAGCAACAGACGAGCAGCGAACAACATGATTTGCTGTCCGATTAGAACCAAGTTCTCTACGTCCACATCTATGCCCGCATGATACATAGCAGTAGCCATATTCAAACGACCTTCCTTCAACTCAATCAATTCCGCAAGACCTGCTCGTTCCTCGTCGGACAGCATACAACTACCTCCTAGCTATTGAACCGAACCGGTTCAATTCGTGTTCTTTGACCCGCTGCGGTTCACAACCCCAGCATCCCACCATTTCCACGCACGGGCGATAGCAACATACTTATACCTGCTGTACCCGGATGCCCCACGTCTGCCACAAGATAGACAGTGTACGTCCGCCTCTATTCTGCCCGGGTAGCGCACGGATGGGAAGTCAATAACCTCTAGCTGACGTAGGTTGCCACACTCGCAGGCATGGTGTTCTGTCATTCTGTTCCTTTCTTAGCAAGGAATAGCTGGAGCTTCGCTATTATAAAGTGCGTCCTCGTACCCCTCGTCGTAACCAGAGTCACGGGCAAAGCAAGACACTCGGGACACGGTTCCACTGTGATAACTAGGTGCAGGACAGACTCTTGTAAGTCCTCCCGATAAATGCGTTTTTCTTGCCCCCACCGCACCTTCAGGGGTTGGTCGCAATCACCGCACTGCGCCAACACAGGGAACCCATGAGTCATTTCTACCTCAGTCATCGCACCCCTCCTTTCTCATGTCGTATAGTAGACTCAAATCTACAGCCCACTCAAACTGAGAACGTTCTCGCCAGACACAAAACGCCTGAGACTTGTGCCGTAAGAACCCCCCTTCGGTGCAGTTATTCACCCTCATAAAATGCTGCACAACCTTACTATAATTCAAGTGCCCCCTGCCCGCTAGAATTCCAGACAAACCAATGTGCTTGACATGATGACACCAGTCGCACAAAGCTATAAACCCTATCAACGTCTGTGTGTGCGTACTGTCATCGTACTCCCACAGTTCGTGACAGTTCAGCTTGCCGCCAGCGCCACAGATACCACACCTGTAGTCATACAGAGCATACACCCTACGTCGCAACACGTCCCAATCAGACGAGGCTATTGCTGCTCGGACATTCTGGAACCAAGAGGTTTTGGGTACAAGTTCTATGGTCAAACGCAAACCCATGCTAATGGTTCCTTTCTACCGAACGGTGTATACCCTACCAACCTCGGTCAGGTTGCCGTTAGAATCTAGCAGCCTCTGGTCGTACCACCCTACCCCACCGGGGTCAGTCCAGGCTTGTTCCCACCTGGCCGGGAACCAACACATCCGAGAAAACCTGGGGTTGTCCTCATAATAGTCAAACACGGCGCCTGCTATATGGGCAGCAGTCTCAGGGTTAGGGTATTCGTCCCAACTACCCTTCATGTATTCGGTAACCCACACCGGTAAGCTATTATACCCCAAGCTGTCGTACATGTCAAGCTGTAGGTTCAACTTGTTGATGACACGTTGGGCCTTCGCCTCTATAGCATGCAAGGCTGCGGCTATGATGGGCAGGGTACCCGTCCCATATAGGGCATGATACGCCTGAACAAAGTCTGCGTGTGTCCAGTAATAGTCCTGGTAATGAAACAGACTAGGGCCGACGATACGCAGGTCGGGGCGTGCCTCGTGCAGTTCATTCAAGTCTCGGGCCACGTCCGTCGGCGTTAGTTCTAGCCCGTACATCTGGCAGGCCAGGTTGGGTTCGTTATAGAACAGCACATAGCTGCCAGTGGGTAACAGACCAGTAGACCACCCGCTGTCACGAAAGTCCGCTAACTGGTATGGGTCACGTATCATTGGCACAAACCCGTCCGCATCGTATGTCTTGTTGGGTGTGTAGTTGTACCACCAACCCGCCCGCAAGCGGGTCACGTCAGCAGCATTCGTAATGATAACCGCACCCTTGGTATAGCTAGGCTTGGCAGGTGACACCGGCGCCGCCACGAAAGGAAGGTAAGTCACACTCGCTAAAGAGGAAAGGCCCAGTCCTTTCAGAAACTCACGCCGCTTCATCCGTGTGTCCCTCCTCATGCGCCATCTCAGAAAGAAGGTCAACTAGTCTTTGTTTCATCTCCTTACGTTCGTACTCGTCCGTCAGCTTGTCGTATGCCTTGCGCCATCGCTTGGCCTCCTCTCTCCGATATCGTATCTCTTTCCCTAACAGTACCAGCACCTCTACGATAGCGTCGTTCTTTTTCCCCATCACGCCCCCTCCTTCTCTGGTCCGATGTACCAGTGCTGCTCATCAGCAAAGTCGCATTCCGGGTCGGTACACTCATGCTTGTAGCCAGCACGACACGCAAAGACAGTCTCAAAGCAAGGCATCAGGTCATCAATTTCACAGCTACAGCCGTGAGTGTACAACCCGTCATACCCGTGTTCTTCTAGGTATGCCTCTAAGATAGCCACCACAGTTGGGTTCAGTCCGACCACACTACCTCCTGAAACTTGCAGTCAAGGCAGTAGTGCCGATGCTGGTGCATGGCCAGCGTCTCACGCTTCATGTGTGGGTGCAGGCAGCCTACACGGTAGACATGCACCACCCGACCACCATGCCCCGTATAGTGTGCCAACCATCCGCCCTCATGTTCAGCAGGGCGCTTATGGTAGTACTTGGCTAATACCATGTAGATGCGATTAGGGTAGACCCAAAACTCTACGTCCCACCAGCCTCCGCTATCAGGCAGGTGTAAACTATCGGTGTACGTGCCCTTTAGAAAATAGGGGCTGAACATTGTCCACTCTACGAAAGAGTCCAGGTCCACGCTATGGAGGGGGGCTAGGGTGTCTTCATCATCATCAGGCTTCGCCCCTAACACGGAGGCACAGGCCATCAGTTCATCCCAGGTCAAATAGTTAGTCATCTAATGATTCCTTTTCCTCTTGCAGTTCTCGCTGCTTACGGATGGTGAGTTCCCTCTGCTTGTCTCGTTCAATCCGTTCACGCTGCTTCTTATAGTTTGACCATGAACGCTTGGGCTTACGAATGTTCTTGTCCTTCGCCATATCGAACGACGTCCTTTCTATCCACCAGTGCGTTGAATCCGCAGTCAGGGCAATGGTACTCGCCCTCAGCCTCGAACCTACCACGATGCCCGTCACAGTAGGGGCAGGCTAACCCTTCGGTAGGGCTGGCGGGCTGTCTACCCTCAGCCTTGGCCCGCAACAAGCTATACCTATCTGCGTTCATGGGCACCAGCCCTCGTTCCATCCGCACCACCTCACTGCGTTCGGCCTTCGTTAGCCCGCCCCATTGTCTAGTCATGCTCGCTGGTTCCATTCCTCAACGGCTAGTTCTGGCGTGTTTCTCTCTGGTCCGGTAGCAGCACAGCCCGGGCACGCACAAACAACCCACCACGAACAATCTGAACCCGTAACCTCCAGGGTACCCTCACTACCACAGAAAGGACACGGTTTCAGTGCTGGCACCAGCCACTTATCAGACTGATTCTCGATTGCCTCGGCAAGAGAGGAAAGATGTCCGGCTATGATAAGGCCAACGTCATAAGAAAAGGAATACGACTCGACGTAAAAACGTTGAATCCTACAACCACCAACACCAAACTTGGCGGCGAACACCGCCCCACTGGCTGGCAACGACCGCTCAACAGCCGCACGAACCAGCGTTTCCAGTTTTTCTAGACTGGCGTTCCAATCCCAATCACCTTCATAGTCCTCTTGGCTGGGGTAATAGTACGTGATAAACATTACAGATTCTCCTGTATAAACGCATCCACTTGTGACCAGCTACCGAACAGAACATACAACCTAAGTCTTAGGACTTTTACTGGCTGCTTAGTCAGCCGCCAAGCAGCCAGTATATCTAACGCTTCATTCATAGGCTGATAGTCTCCGCACCCTCTAGCAATGCCAGTTTATACACGGTCCCCTTTCTGTCCTCTAGACTATAGACCACTACCCGTTTACCAAGTAGGGTTGCCCCTTCCGTAGCCAATACCATCATATCCAGCATACGGGCCAACTTGAACACGTTCCCATTGCAACTAGACCATAGCGTAAGCATCTGTTCTTTCATGCCCATAGTTCCCACGGTTCCAAGTCTTTGAACCTACTAATAACAGCCCGCCCACCGAGACAGCGCAACAGGTACCTGCCCAGCCACACGCCGTCAATTGCCTTGTGCTGGCGCTTGGCTTCAGCTTTTGCCGTACGCACAAAGTCTCTATAGTCCCAACCCATAGCACGCTGCACAAACTTTGGCCCCTCGCCCAGAAGGTATGCTTTACCGTCCACGTACAATGTCCATATACTGCTAGTGTAGTACGGCTCACGTTCCAGGTATGTCTTAGCCATTGTCTTGTCCTTTCATCCACTTGTCTGTAACTTGTCGCATCTGCCGACGTAAACTAGATGTCTCACTATCAGGATAGTGTTCTGCAAACCTCCGTTCTAGTTCCAGCGCCTCAAGTTCTAGTCTTTCCCTGCGCCCGTCCTTTCACTTGCTAGAGAGGAACGTTAGGTCTCCAGGATGTCCTTGGCTAATCCCTCCCAATCCACCCGGTTCAGCGCATCAGCAAGCAGGTCAGCGAACAGCCCAGCCAGCATCACCTCGGTATCACGTGCCGCATTCTGGGCATCGTATGCGTAAACGGTCACCATGTTTTTGAGCACGTCACCACCAAAGAATGCATACGTCCGAGCGAACGATGCTGTCTCCGGGTCGTTCGTAAGCCAATTGAAGGCTGCTTGAGTTGCGTAATCTCTGCTCATGTTCCTCTACCCTTTCTGTAGGTTGGCCCCCCTACACTTACATTGTAGCATAGGCGGGCTTGGTGAGCTAGTGTTAGTCTTCGTCTTCCTCGGCTTCGAATATAGCAGCGCCGCAGGCCTCGCAGTACAGCCCTTCCGGGTAGTACCCGGCATAGTCGGCTTCCACCACCACGCTGCGCTGGTCACCAAGGCGGCTGCCCCAATTCAGCCAGGTATCCCAATCCGCATCTACCAATTCAGGGAATTCTTGTTCCGCACACTCGACGCACAGCACCACCCCAGGCCCCCAAAGCACCACGCCCACCGGTTCGAAATACTCTGGACCAAACATGATACCCCCTTAGGTCTTGACCACCACGACCTCATCATAGCACATAACGTTTTACTTGTCAAGCGCCTCCAGGTTATTGCAAATACCCGCTCGCAATTGCAGCAAGTCGATGATAGCCTGGTCCAGCGCCTCATCTGGAGAAAAGTAAAAGCCTGATGCCATAGTCCTTCCTTCCGACGTTTTGATAGTATAATGGTACAATTCATCCGCACTCACCCCATGAAGCGTAACCGTTACGTCCGTCATCATACCCTCCGTTTGCTATCCGACTATGCTAACACTATAGCATAGAACCCAACGCTTGTCAAGTGTCACCAGCCAGGTAGCACAGGCTGGTCCTCTACACTAGAACGAATGTTCTGCCACACTATAGCCTGCACTTGGCAGGGTACTAGGCCGCTAGCTAGGGCAATGCGCTTCACCTCGTTTGTTATGTCAACATACTTACCCTTGGTAATACGGTCATCCGTATAACCGTGCGCCCTTAGCATCCAACGGTCAACCGTAACGTGACTTGGGTCGTTGGGCTTTAGAATGTTATGGTAGAAGGCCCGCGTCTTTAGCGCCCTAGGCGTGCCAATATAGTCCAGCACGTCGTCGACGGCGGGCAGGTCTGCGAGTAAGGTACTGGCCTTCATAATCTGTGGTCCGTACGTACTAAGACCATAGAATTCCTTACCTTTGCGCCAAGCATCAAGCGTCAAGTCGGCTTCCACTAGGTTGCGTTCCCACGATACACTGGGGCTTAGTATGCTAATAAGGGCGGCCACTATATGCAACGGCGCCTTATAAGTCGCAGCATACTGGCATGCCAAGGCATGCGCTTCATGATACCATTGTATGCCACTGTCCCTTTGGTATTCTGTAGCCGTATCATAATAGTGTTGTATTGACATAGTGCTGCCCCTTGGCATAATGATGGGCGCCAGTATAACACTGGCGCCCCGTAGCATTAGCTATACGAATTCTGAACGAATAGGTTGTACGCTAAAGAGGACGCATTCTTGGCGCAGTGTTAGCTTGACATAGTCAGCGATGTTACGGAGTATGTCCGTCGGCTCCTCTTCGGTGATTGTCTCTACAATGGTAACGGGTTCCAAGACTAGCACGCCGAGACCGTTACGATAGTATCCGTTGCCGTCATAGGTTGTCGCGCCACCGAATTCTCGTGACAGTGTCTCGCATACCAAGTTTAGTATGCGGTCCCGTTGCGCGTGGTCAAGGTTGCGCCCATCTTCGTCCACGCTTGGTACGTATAGCTTGCCGACATAATGAGTGTACACCGTTCCCCCCTTATGAATGTTTCTTGCAAGACCTAGTTTCACGTCGCGCTCGTTAGCCATGATACCCTCCAAAGTGTTTGGCGCCGCGCCTACATAATAGCACGCGGCGCCTAGGTTGTCAAGCTACAGTTTGGCGCATGCCAAGCTTGCTAGTAACACAGCCGCTACGCATACAACCGCTGCGAACGTGAACGCATCCAAGCCTAGAATCATGGTACCCTCCGAGTGGGCGCCGCGTGCTAGGCGGCGCCTTGTATTGTGTCAGCCGCCTTGCGGCGCCTTGCGCGCATCCGCCGCCCATAATGCGGCGCGCCAGCGTTTTAGTTCTTGGCGCGTGGGGTTGTCATCGGACAACCCTAACATCGCACGGTTAGCTTCGGACATAGCTTGGCGCCGCTCGAATCGGTCAAGTCTCGCTGCATCCTCTGCTAGTTGTTCGTTCGTGCGCATCGCTCTGTACCCTCCTGTGACATAGCTTCCGCCGCCGTCTTCGTAACCGCTGCAAGAGCAGCGTAGCACGTGGCGTGGCGCTTGTCAAGTGACTATACGTGAATTCAGAAACCTGAATATAGATTGTGAAAAGTTTCACATGGCCCACCGCTTGTGAGAAAAGGCACGATGTCGGGTGAAGCTGCCGAGGGTAGCTAGCATACCCCATAGGGGTATATGGTGTACGGGTCCGCAACCTCGCACCCAACCCTGCATAGCGGCGCCGCCTTTGCATGATTTCTTGCGCAAACGAAAGCAAACGAAAGTTGACATAACGCGCATGGGCAGCACCCGACCAGCACGCGGCCAACGTATGGGCAGCATATGGGCGGGCGCATTGACAGCGAGCGGGCGGGCGCATGGGCAATGGACATATGGTAGCAGCGACAGCGAGAACAAACAAAAAGCACAGCATCAGTACGTGTACTAGCGATGGGGGGGACTGGTACTTTGGAGGGGCTACTATGGAATCAATACCTACGGTTGAGCACGCGATACATAGGGGTTTTTTAGTAAAACTACAGAGAAGGGGGCACATATCTCCGTGGTTTCAGAAACTACCAAAAACTACCATTTAGATGCTGCGGGGCCTTCTAAGGAAAGGCTTCCTCTTTAGCAATCCGAAACTTGGGCTAGGGCCGTAACGTTAGTGGAGGCCCGAAGCCCTGTTGTATCACATTCCGACAACACCCCCCGAAGGGGTGGTGTTGGAGGAGTGATATTCTAATTACTTACTACTTACTACTTACGTAGTACCTGTCTCGGGGGAGACCCTTGTGGTCTCTGGGGGGACTCTTGAAGTCCTCCCCAAGACCAGCCTAGTCTCCCCCAACACCAGATATGTCTCCCCCGAGACCTGAGTTAGCCAACAAGCGTGATGAAACGCGCCCGTGGTTCGTATGTATGGTAGACGGGAAACGCAAAGGAGGTGGGCTGTGCAGCATTATGTTGACAACAGGTTGACCGCAGATGTTGAAATGATTGAGGCCAACAGCCCTGATGTGCTGTTGGACCTGGGCGTGTTGATGCACGTGATGGTGAAACGCCATTGGCGGGGTAAGGCCAAGGGCTGGACAAACACGCCCTGTAAATGGTTGGCGACTTCTAGCAACATGGGTTTCAAGCGTGTGAAGGAAAGTTGTGACCGTTTGGTAGAAATGGGTATTTTGCGCCCCAGCAAGCTGAATGGAATACCTCGTCAGGTGAACATGTATAGGTACGACCTGCGTGCTGTGAAGAGGGAAGAAGAGGTTGCTGAGGAAGAGGAAGACTGGGAAGAGGTAGTAGACCCGCCGAAGCTGGAAAGTGGGGACAAGGCGCCCTATGGAACGGCGTACGTATTTGACAGTGAGACCTTCACCATGCAGCCGACCAAGGTGACGCCAGACGAACTACTCAGCTTCCCCCACTGCAAGACCTGTGGGACTGTGTTCCACCCTACTGAGGGTCGAGGTCGTACGGACGACGAGTGTGCGAACTGTGCATTGCTAACTGAACTGAAGTCCAAGTTTGAACCAGGAGGCAACAGCGTTGTCATTAAATGTCCCTATGGTTCAAGGAGGTTTACCCAATTAGAGATATCAAGACGGTTAGCGTGAAAACTTTAGCGTGCTATTCGTATACATAATGGAAGGGGGTAGCTGAGTGCATCAACTGAGACGCCAATTTGACCAGCTAGTGTCCAAGCTATCAAATAACCAACAAAAGTTTCTGCGGGCGCGGCTGCATACCAGCACCGATATGGACGCCTATAAAGAGGTTGGTCTTACAGGTACAACCATAAGCCGCTGGAAGAAGGATGACCAGGACTTTTTCAAGGTGTACGTGCTAGCGTCCGAGGTACTGAACGAGCAGGTGCCCAACAAACCCGACCTGCCTGAACTGCCTGAGGAAGCTAGGGAAGTCGTGCTGAAGGCCCAGCTAGAAAGCATGGTTACGTACCTACCTTCTCTGGCCGAGGAACTGGTTAAAATAGCACTAGGCTCAGAAAAAGACGGTGACCGTTTACGCGCTATAGAAAAGATATTTGAACTGTTAGGTGTAGGCGACCAGCCCAAGATGCCTGGAGGTCAGCAAAACAAGACGCTCATGAAAATGCTTCAGCTTCAGCGGCCTCAGCTAGTGGCCGCCGCCAAGCAGTTGGGGGTGGAGGCGCCTCCCCTGATGAACGACCTATGGGAGGCTATGGATGCCGACGATTAATGTTCGTGGCGACAAGCACACTTACGCAACCTGCCCTATTTGCGGCGCGGACGTTCTGCGGGACGCCTTGGCATGGCAAACCCATATGGAGGCAGAACACAGCGCTGACGACAGCACGTGGACGGACACTGGCTTGAGAGGAGGGTTTAGCGGCCTGCGAGACTTACCCAGCAAGGTGTACCAGTATGCTCACAAATGTTACGGTTGCGGCGCGACATTCAGTACAGCTACGGCACTGGAGACGCACTTGGAAGACGTACATTCGGCAACATAGGCCCGCCCCGTCGTCTGACCCACGACCGCCGGGTAACCTTCAAGTAAGGCTTAGAAGAGGGCGGATACCCACAACACTATTTAGCGGGTGCTGGACGGGGACTACTCATCACAGGGGCAGGGGGTGGTGTTAATTCATAATGGAAAGGGGTTATATGTTTTTCAAAGACTGGAGAGAATACGGGTTTAAGGTAGCGCTTTACAATAAGGTGTTTACGTGGCTGCACCGGCATGACCAACATGTTAGGGTATGGTAGACATGACCTCTAATAAATGTTTCGTCTGTAACAGTCCGTCAAAAGAACATCGTCTTATTGGCACTAGTTTTAATGAGAACAACAAGACGGTAGACATCTATGTTGGCTTGTGTGAGCAGCACACGATGGAAGACGTGCGTAGGTTGCAAAAAGAGAACCCGTATAGCTGGGTAGACCGTCCTCACGACGAAATTGGTAACGAGTAGTGGTTGGGGGTCTGGGTGGCATCAGCCACATTCCCTATGAACGAGATAGTTATTACGAATGGTGTAAGGGCGTGTTGGGTTATGAGCCTTTCACCAAGAGGGACATCTATGAACTGGTAGGGTACATACCCCTACCAAAGCTAGAGGAAATTCATAGGGACAGACACACTCACCGCGTGTTGATTGGAGGCAACCGTAGCGGAAAGAGTTTTGGTGCAGCCTACGAAGTGCTGCCCTACTTGTTTTGGTTCAACACACACGGTTGGGTCGTCAGCGGCAACTATGACATGGCGGACGAGATTCGCCGTAAGATTGAAGACATTCTGATTGAACGGGCGCACATGGAAAAGGCCGTTAGAACAGACCTGATGGAGTATGGTCAGTTCGTCTATAGTGTGAAAGACCATAGGTTCGAAATGGGCGGTACGGGTAGCACCTTCGAACTCAAGTCCGCCGAGAGTCCGGACTCTATGCACGCCGTTCCATTGGACTGGGTACTGATTGACGAGGCGGCCTTGCTGCCCTACATTCTTTATGACACGAGGCTGGTGCCTCGTTTGGTTGATACGGGTGGTTGGATATTGGCGTTAGGTACGCTAGAGTGGTCTCAGGGCGAGTGGTTCGAAGAGTATTACGACATCGGGCAGATACCCAACCAGCTTGGCATTAAGAGTTGGGAACACCCCACAGCAGACAACTATCACGTATTCACGGCCCTGGGCGGCGAGACCAGCAAGCAACTGGCTGAAATGTATCACGCCAACGCTTTTAAAATAGAGGAACAGAACCCAAGCGTGTCCTGGCCTCTACAGCCGGGGCAGCAAGTCATTGTATGGAACATCGACATTGACTGGCTGGAGGACCAGCGGGGGCGTATGCGCCCCGAGGTTTTCAGCGCCCGTTTCGAGGCGCAGCGTAGTACCAGCCCGTACCTGGTGTTCCCCGACTGGGAGATGGCGCAACACGCCAATGCGGAACTGGCTGATTTTGACCCAGACTTGCCCGTGTACCTGGCGGTGGACCCGGGCGGTACGTATGCCTTGGCAGCCATGCAGGTCAAGAACATCCCTAACCGTGGTGGGGATAACACTGTCAGCAAGGGTCTGACGCTGTGCATTATCGACGAGGTCTACTTTCAAAAGACTGTCACCACCCAAGAGGTGTTTAACACCGCCCAGGCCAGGCCCTGGTGGAAGAACGTTGCTAGATGGCCCTGGCCTCACTGGGACAGTGTGCAGGGCGCAATAGACGTAACCGCGCATGAGCAGGCGCGTACCTGGTATATGCTTGCTAGAGAGGACGAGGACATCAAGAGTCTTCATTTCCTCAGTAGAAAGGTGAGTGTCCAGGCTGGAATTCAGACCATGCAGCACTTTATTGAGACGGGCAGCCTGTTGGTCCACCCGAGATGTACCTTCTGGAACCTAGAGATGCGGAGATACACTTACCCAGAGCCGACGTTGGCCGGAATGGAGACGGAGGACCCGAGGAAGAAAGCCAACCCGAAGGACGCCTGGAACCATCTGATTAAAGCCGTCACCTATTTTATTGTCTGCAAGTTTGGCTACTATGGCAAACCAAACAGCAAGTCAGTCGTGAGTAAGAGTCAAATTCACACCACCCGCGCAGCCAGAGAAAGGACACACAACCGAGCGGTGGTCAGTAGATTCGGAGGGCACTAATTGGACATACAGGAACTACAACAGAAGCTGCTTGACCTCGAAAGTTTCTACGGGCAGAGGAATGTCAACTTCCTGGCCTGGCGAAACTTGTACTTCATGCGCGAGGAAAGCATTTGGCGTGATGAGAACGACGAGTATATTAAAGCAGAGCCGGACGAGGTTCGTTTGGTCCTGCCTATAGCACTGAACGTGGTAGAGGGGTTCCGAGAACTCTTGCTAACCAAACCCCCTGCCATTAGTGTGCCTCCTCCTACAGCATCCGGTGAGGAATTGATTGATGCGGAACACAACGAGCGTACGCTTCTAGCCTTGTGGGACCGGGCTGAAATATACGACCGTCTGCGGGACAGTCTGTGGCACGGCCTGGTGGACGGCTGGGGCGTGTTGCAGGTGTTGTGGGACAAGGACGCCACAGACTGGGACAGCCCCATCAAGGTATTGCACCACGACCCCTACAATGTTTACCCCATGCCCGGTAGCAGGCCCAACACCTGGAAGTACGTGATTCATGCCTACCCCCGTTTAGCTGGGCAGGTTCGAGAGGAATGGCAGGATGCGTTTGGTACGGATGGTAGAATCCGCCGGGTGAAGACGGTAAACCAGGCGTTTGAGAATGTCAAAGATACCGACAAGGTTACCTTCATCGACTATTGGGACGACGAGGTTAACGGTGTTGCCATTAGTTACAATGTCAAGGATAACCGAGGGAACACGCACTTGGAAAGTAGGTGGGTGAAAGAACCCACCCCTCATAAGTACGGGTTCTTGCCTTGGGAAATCTACCTACCTTTCCGTTTGCCCTTCCAAAGTTCCGGTGAGGAGATGGGCACTAGCGCCATCTATCCGATTCAGGAACTGATAGCGTTCAAAGACAAAGCCATCAGCCAGAAAGCTACCTATCTTGGTCGCTACCAAGACCCGCCTCTGGTGACCAAGACGGAACTCGGCCCAGATTTTGAGCCTGTCAGGACGGAACGGGGTATGCACTTGCGTCTGCGACAGGATGAGGACGCCGGCTACCTGATGCACCCCGGACCCATGCCTCAGATTGACACACTGATTCAGCAGGTGGACGAGGTGATGGACGCGGCCAGTTTGCCCAAGGTACTGCAAGGGCAGTACGTGGGCGCCGTTAGTGGTGTTGCCATGAGCTTGCTACGTAACCCCACTCTGATGAAGGTGGGTTTCCGTCAGAAGGAAATAGAACGGGCGTGCGAGAACCTCAATATGAAGATGCTCAAGCTGCTGGAGGTGAAGCTGTCCAGCAAGCCCGTCTATATGTGGGGCGGTGCTTTGACGGGCGAGAACGTTGACGTGATGATTGACAAGTCTCGCATCGGTGGCTATTACCGCAACGAGGTCAAGCTGTCAGCCAGCTTGCCAACAGACGATGCCAACACCGTGAACATGTTGGCTACGCTCGTTCAACTGAACGTACTGAGCAAGCAGACCGCTAGAGACGTGGCACAGCAGACGCTGCATGACCTGGTTCCCCAGAGTCTGATTGACGAGGAACAGCGGATTGTGGCCGAGATGGTGTACGGCAACCCCAGCTTTGTCGAGGGCTTGGTGATGAAGTTGGCTGAGATAATCAACCTACCCTACCTACAGAAGCAAGAGAATCCACGAGGTGGTCGGGGTGAAAGGGAAGTGACGATGCCTAGCAACACCATACCTTCCCAGACGCCGGGTATGCCGGGTGGGAACACGCAGCCAGACATGGGCCAGCGCCTACAGGAGATGGTAGAACAGGCGCCCAGTCCTACCGGCGCCGTCAACCGAGCACAGGAGCCAATAATGTAAGATGGATGACATACTGAAACCAGCCGCTAACTTGGCAAACAGCGTCCTGAAAAACTTGTCAGAAAAGTTTGGCAGTACGCTTTCTGCGGCCCAGCCTAAGCAGACCATGTTGGAAGAGAAGCAGCAGCTAGACCTCTTTCTCAGCATGTCGGAGGGTGAACTGGACGAACTAAAAAACAGGTTTGGTATATCCGAGTTTAATCGGTATGTGAATAGAATGATGGAAATATCGGGGGCCAACAATGGACGTACCTAACGACATACTAGACTGGATGTTCGCAGCACCAGACCAGCGGGCTGTTATTGAAAAGTATCCCGTCTCTAGAATTCAGCCGACCATTACGGGTAGCAAGACTCAGGCGCCGACTACAAGCAGCAAGACTTCTACTGGCAGCACCAAGCCAAGTGTGGCGCCCCCTGTGATGTCAGTGCAGCCGATGCAGCCTGCGCCCAGACAGCCAGACATTCCAGCACCCAGTACGCCTCAGACCAGTCAGACGTTAAAAGTGTCTGCGCCTGTTACGCAGTACAAGATGCCGACCGCTGAACCTACTATTTCCATAAAGCCTAACTATTCCAGCAAGACCGACCAGTATACGCTAGACTGGAGCGGCAAGGTAGAGTATGGTCCAGAGGGAGGTATTAGAATACCTGCTGACTTGGCTCCGCCAGTTACGGACAGCAATCAGTATGTCAACCCGCCCGCTATACCGGAACATGTTAGGAACACTCGTGCCTGGCAGTGGGAGGTTAGTAACCCACCACCGGTGGAACCTAGAACAGGATACCGTTGGGTGGTGAAGACGACC
>NPIE01001058.1_pt1 | contig 48756 bp, 29 predicted proteins | sample 8637661 | NCBI WGS metagenome assembly NPIE01 (sample SAMN07420842, study PRJNA396082) | bioreactor metagenome | isolation source: sample BA12 brine-fed electro-methanogenic bioreactor BA | place: Japan: Kochi | collected 2016-12-09 | reverse complement strand
TCAAGTCCCGCCCTCGGCACCAAAGATGGAAACAGCGACGAAGGTCGCTGTTTTTTTGTTCCGGATTCATACTCGTTCATAGGCGACAATAACTTGTCCTCGGTAGTTCTGTTAGATGAATCGAAGTGCATTAATGGGGCTTTTGTGGGGGGTTATGCCCCTCCCCCGAACCAAATCCTCATACCACGCCGAAGTTATGCGCATGATGCGAACCTCGATTAACCACGAAATCACAGACAGGGAACCGCACAACGGCTACATCGTCCTTCAGGGCGGCCTCCCCGACACCGAGGAATACATTAAGAAATACTGGAAATAGAGAATGACGAATGACTAAATCCTAATGTCGAATGACAATGTTGGATAGCGCAGTCATTGCGAGGACGATAGCCCACAGCAATCCCATTGCCGTCGGTTTCAACTTCGGATAATATTGCCCGTTGTCACTTATCATGCTCACAGCCCCACGAGGTCGAAGGGTCTTCTAAGCATGGGTTTCGGTCAACTCCGAAAGCGTTTCGATTGTCTCTGCAAGTGTTTGTATCAAGTATGCAAGAGCCTAAGTCAATCATGCAAGCGTTTCGATGAAATATGCAAGAGCCTAAGTCAATCATGCAAGCCTTTCGATGAAATATGCAAGAGTCTAAGTCAATTATGCAAGCGTTTCGGTGAAATATGCAAGAGTATAGGTCAATCAAGAAAACGACTTCAAAGGTCCAAAAAGGGTTTTGAGGCCGCCGGAAAAGGCCGTTCCGTAAGGGAGCACCTATGTGTGCTCCCGTTCGCGGAATAACGGGCGTTGATCCCGTAGGGGACGGTCTTGTTGACCACAGGGAAATCCCACGGACGCCGTCCCGTTTCCCGGTTGCCCCGCGACGGGCGGGTCTAAGACACCGCCCCTACACCCCAACAACGAAATCGACCTGTCCGCCTCATAGATCGGCAATTAAGACTCTAAAAAAACTAAGGACTCGAAGATTTCTCCTACTCCTGAGCGTAGGAAATTGAAGAAAACCTTCATAATGAAGCAAAAATTAATAATCTGGCTAAGAATTGTGCGTTCATCATTTCAAAATAAGTTATTCTTCGTTCTTTATCAGTCCTTCCGTGGGCAGCTCTTTTATCTCTTATACCACTTAGGCGCTTTATCTCATCTAAAATAGAACCACCAAATTCTGGATACAAAAACATCTTATCATCTGGGTCAAGACCTATATCTTGTATTTTACTTCTTAGACGAGCCTCGTTTTTTGGGGGATCGCCAATTATAGCCTCAATTGCTTTGAATGCATTTAGTATCGCGTTCTCAGCTAACGTTAACCCTATTTTAGATATCGGTGTTTTATCAATTTCCATAAAAGCGTCATCAATAGAATCGCCTTCGAAGTGAATTTCTCGGATACTTGCGGAATAAAAGCACACGGCATTAAAGATATTTGGGTTTTCCAGTAAAGTAGGTAAATTATTCCAGATATCGTCAATTAATTCCTCACCTAGAAGATAGCATCGGTTGAAAATGCTGTATATTGCCAACTCTCCATATCTCTCATTATATTCGCGATGGGAATCTTCTTCGATAATATCATCTATCTTTACCTCTCCGTCCTTGATAATGCAGGAAGGAATAGGATAGGCAACGGGTATTTCAAAATCTGTGTAGTTTTCAAAAAAGCTGAACAGCATCATTGCGGCATCTGCATAGCTTTGCGCAAGCTCATCGTTTCGCTCGCCTTCTCCGATAATTAATCCGAAATAATCGTGTGTGATTTTAACTGGGATGAGCCTAATACCGAGTTTTAATAAGCTCTTAGGTTTCCAAACTTCTTCATAAATTTGTGGGGAATATTTTGAATCGGAGTTATTTGGGTATCCAAGTCTATTGAGAACATAAACATAACTATCCTTATTCATCTCACCCCCCGTCCGCGATGTCCTCTATCTTCGCGGTTTCGGTTTCGAGTTTTGTTTTCGTTTTGCTTTCGCTCATAGTGCTACCAAAATAAATATTCCCCGTGCTATGTCAAGGAATTCCTTTCCCCATCCTGCCCCCTATTCGCCCCCCGGCAGGACGAACATCTTCTCGATGTCGATGTTTTCGAGGTCGTCGCCGTCGGATTCGAGGGTTAGCGCTTCGGGGATGGAGATACCGAGGGTCGTGTCCACTTCGCCATGGTAGCCGACTAAATCCACTCCGGCGTCCACGGTGAGGTTGCCGTTGACATCTTTCACAGCGCAGACTATGTGGTTGCCGGTTATGACATCGATCAAGATGTATGTGCCGTCCGCCTTGCCGACAGTAGCGTTGGAGAGGGAAAGACCTGCGGTTATTGTGTCTCCCGGCGAAAGGAGGAACACGAGGGCGTTGGGGACAATCTCGCCGTCGTCATAAACCGTGCCGGAGATGGTCGAGGTGAGATCTTTTGCCAATTCATCGCATCCCATCAGGAAAATCAGCGAAACACAGATTAACACTACAATTTTTCTTTTCATCTTCGTCTCCTAAACAATTAGTTTGATTATCTCGAATTTATCGACATCGACGAGGCCCATGTCGGTCAGTTTCAGGTGCGGAATGACTTCGAGGGCGAAAGGTGTGGAGGGCATTCTTACCACCTGACCTTATAGAAGGTGATATTTGCGCCGTCTTTTTGCATTGCAAAATCCGGATTATTGCATAGTCTTAGCCCTAACATGTCGAAGTCGGCCAAAGTCCCATCTGGATATAATATCACGCTATTTCCGCTCTTATCCACAGCCACAACGAAAGCATTGCCTGTCTCGGAATGCTCGTGAATATCGGCCAATAGAAGCCCTCCAGCATCGGGATAATCCATCTGGAAAAGGATTTCGTTATCTTCGGTTCGCCGCAATATAATTAGCCCGTTATTGCCCACTTTCGTCTCGATTAAGTATCGCCCTGATTCGGAATAATATCTCGCATGGGCTTTTGTCGTGTCGTATTTATGCCAGATTAAATTCCCGAGGCTATCGAGACAAAAATATTGGGTGAAATAGCCATTCGGATCTGGTATTTTCGGTTTCCATCCCCAACTTAGATAAATTCTATGGTCGAACATAGCATAAGTCCCGGTAAGGCAAGTTGCACTATAGACAGTATCGTTTGGGGGGGTTATGGGTGATACCTTATTAACAAGGCTAAACCGTCCTTCCCTCGTATCAAATATCGATAAAGTATCTGTTTCGCTAACTGGTCCAATATCAGAAAGTTCGCAGATGATTTTATATCCGATAAAGCCGCCCATATCTTGACGGAAAGCACCTAAATACCAAATACCATATTTATGAATAGGTTCTTCGGCAAGAAGATTGCCGTTTTCTGCACCAGCAATCCGTAATACACGTGTTACATCCAATTCGATTTCATTAAGAAAGTCTCCTTCGTCCGCCGGCATTTCATTAAGGTCTCCTTCCCCTGTAAACAGCCCAATCATACTATCGCCCGGAGACCAAACTGGATCGAAACGGGAATATTGTGGACCCCATAATGTATCACCTAATGATGTGAAACAAAATACTCTACCTCCAGCCCAATCTACATCGTCCCATGGAGTTCGAGGTTTTACGAGAATTTTATCTCCGCCTCGGCTTATAAAGACCTTATGGACGTTCTCGAACGTATGGGTTAGTTCGCCCTCGACAAAAATGTAGTAATCTTTATATTGCGCGCCCGGGCTTTCAGAGGATGCTAAAGCCACAACACGGCCATCGTCGGAGGCGTCCGCAACCGATATGTTACTTATTGTTGTTGGCAATGTCCAGCTCCACGGCGTATATGACGAATCGATTTGGAAGGTGTAGTGGTATTCAGTCTCCCCTGCATCGCGAATCGCGCTGTCCTCCGCTCCGAATGCGACGACGATTGCCACCCCAAGAAGGCCGATTATTGACAGCGCGAAACCACTTTTCATCTTCGTCTCCTAAACCATAAGTTTGATTATCTCGAATTTATCGACATCGACGAGGCCCATGTCTGTAAGTTTCAGGTGCGGGATGACTTCGAGGGCGAAGGGTGTGGAGGGCATTTTTACCACCTCACCTTGTAGAAGGTTAGCGTGTTGCCTTCGACTTTGTAGCCGAAGTTGTAATCGAAACACGGGATTATCCCTAGTGGATTGAAATCGGTTCGAGTTCCATTCGGGTAAAATATCTTTGAAGGTCCATTTCTTTCCGGAATCATTATCAGTGCGTTCCCGGTTTCTTCATGTTCCCAGATTTCCACATCGTTCAAATGGGTATCTGAATAATATTTCTCGAATAGGATTTCGTTGGTAGCCGTTTCTCGGAAAATCACACCCGCCGGCGTGTTCTCATTTAATCGGTCGTATTCGGCCAGATATCTTCCGGATTTCGAATATAGCTTCCCGCTCATGGTCGAAGTATCGACGTCGCTCCAGATGACGTTTCCGAGGGTATCTAAACAATAGTATTGTATCGCGTATTCATAGTCAAAGGGATCGTTCACGTTCGACCAACCCCAGCTCATATAGATTCGATTATCGAACCCGGCCCATTTTGCATGGACGCAAGTTGGGGTACCAACCGGATCCCAGGCAGGAAATACGAATGGACTTGCGAAACGAGTGATCAAGTCGATTGAACCGTCTGATATTCGATATACTTCGACAGTATCATGGTCTGTGATTGGTGAGCGTCGCGGCCAAAGCGAGAAAGAGAGATAGCCGAGAAAGCCTGAGAAGTCCTCTTTGAAGCTACCAAAGTAAAACTCATTTTCAGGTGCAGGTCTGCTAAAGCGAAGTGTGTCCAATCCATTTCCCTGCGAATCGAATAATCTCAAGAAGGGACCAGAACAACAGTCTTCTGAGATATCAGACCAGTTGAAGTAATGAAACGGCATTCGGTCGAGAATTCCAAATCCGTAGAAAGCTGCGAAACAGTTATCATCGGATGACCACGCTAATTCTGAAGTTGCTATGCAATCGAGAATGTATCCGCTCCATAGCGTATCGCCATCCAGCGAAATACAATAGTCCTCCGGTGGTGGGGCGTAGGGATCGTAATCTGTATAAAGCCAACCCGGCTCTGGGTCAACAATTACCTTATCGCCGCCATGATTAACGTTAATTCGGTGGACCTCTTCGATTTTCAAAGCCAGCGTTCCCGCCGCAAAGACGTAGAAATCTCTGTGATAACTCTCATAGCTACTATCGCTGTAATAAGACGCGAAAACAACAGTAGAGCCGTCGTCAGATATGGCGGCGGGTATCAAGATGCTGTCCGACGCCGGAAATGTCCAGCTCCACGGCGTATATGACGAATCGATTTGGAAGGTGTAGTGGTAGCTGGTCTCCCCTGCCTCGCGAATCGCGCTGTCCTCCGCGCCGAATGCGACGACGATTGCAACCCCAAGAAGGCCGATTATTGACAGCGCGAATCCACTTTTCATCTTAGTCTCCTAAACCATAAGTTTGATTATCTCGAATTTATCGACATCGACGAGGCCCATGTCGGTAAGCTTCAGGTGCGGGATGACTTCGAGGGCGAGGAAGCCGAGGAGCATGAAGGGGTCTTCGATTCTGCAACCCATTTTCTTCGATATATGTTTGAGGCCGGTGATTTGCAGATCGACGTCCTCGATAGTGTCATAGGACATCAGGCCGGCGATGGGGAGTTCCAGCGAGCCGAGGATTTTGCCATCCGAGGCCGCCGCGAAACCTCCGCGCGTCGATACGACGTGTTTTGCCGCGAGTTCCATGTCAGCGTCGTTAGTGCCGACTACAATTAGATTATGGGCATCGTGGCCGACGGAACTTGCCAGAGCGCCCTTCTGCAATCCGAACCCTTTCACGAAACCTATTCCGATATTGCCGGTCGCTTTGTGCCGCTCGATGACGCATATCTTGAGGATGTCCCGTTCGACATCGGCGACGGCAAGCCCCTTTTCGACCTTCAGCTCTTCGACGAGGTTTTCCGTAACAATCTGGTCTTTGACGAGGCCTATGACATGAGCGCGCGCGCCCTCCCCCGCCTTTACCTGAAAATCCTTCGCGGTGAAGGGCGCAGGGTTCATGGTGTTCCGGCAGGTGGTGGATGCCTCCATCCAGTCGGCTTCGATGATTTCGCCGCCATCGACGACCATTCGGCCATTAGCCCACACAATCTGCGGCTCGAATTTTTTGAGATCGGGCATCCAAACGATGTCTGCTATGTATCCCGGGGCGATGGCACCGAGGTTCCATTTGCGAAAATACTCCGCGGCGTTCAGACTTCCCATGCGAATAGCGGAAACCGGCTCTCTGCCGTATTTCATCGCGCGGCGCACCATGTAGTTGATATGGCCGCGGTTGAGAAGCTCCGGCGGGTGAAGGTCGTCGGAGGCGAACATGATTCTGCGCTCGTTGGCGGTTGTAACCATAGGCAGAAGGGCGTCGAGGTTGCGCGCGCCGGTGCCCTCGCGAATCATGATGTGCATACCGGTGGAAAGTTTTTCCAGCGCTTCCTTTGGTTCGGTGCATTCATGGTCGGACATCACGCCGGCGGATACGTAAGCGTCGAGGTCTTTTCCGGTGAGTCCGGGAGCGTGGCCGTCGATTATACGGCCTTCGGCGGCTTCGAGTTTCGCCAGGACATCGGGCACGGCGAACAGGACTCCTGGGTAGTTCATCATCTCGGCGAGGCCGGAGACGCGCTCTTCGCGAAGGAGTTTCGCAATGGCATCGGCTTCGAGGCAAGCGCCGGAGGTCTCCATATGGGTCGCGGGGACGCAAGAGGGGACGTTAAGGAAGACTTTTAGGGGTATTCCCTCGGACATTTTGAGCATCAGCTCGAAACCTTCGATGCCCATCACATTGGTGATTTCGTGGGGGTCTGCGAAAACTGTAGTCGTGCCGCAGGGAAGCACGCCCCTCGCGTATTGCACCGGACTGACCATGCTGGATTCGATGTGGACGTGGGAATCGATGAGGCCGGGCACAAGGTATCCGCCGTCGAGATCGATTTCCTTTTCGCCCTCGTAATCGCCGACTCCGACTATTCGGTCGCCGAGGATTGCGACATCGCCATTCTCGATTTCGCCCGAAAAGACGTTGACCACCTTCGCGCCTTTCAGAATGATATCTGCCGGTTTTACGCCGCGCGCTACTTCGATGATTCCCTTGAGTTCTTCGACTTTCATTGTCCCTCCCTATGAGTCATTTTTACACTTTTGTATTCGTTTGTATTCAGATACATGCATTCTTACACTAATTTACACTAATTGCATCATGATAGAGTTCTTGTTGCTCGATAAAATTTCGGACTTCCTCCGGAACGACATAGCGAATGGATTTTCCCTCGGCTACCATATGCCGAATTCCGGTCGCGCTGATTTCGATTAAGGGGGTATCGACGATTTTAACGTTTTCGAGAATTTCTTGATCGACGCGGGAGAAATCCTCCCCCGGCCTTTTCGCAACGACGATTATTGCGAGTCGCCATAGTTCGCGATAATCGCGCCATGTGTGGAATTCCGTGAGGGAATCACCACCTATGATTAGATAAAGCTCGTCCTCGGGAAAATCCTGCCTGAATCGTTCCAGCAAGAATTTCGTCCATGGGGGCTGGTCGGAGTTCATCTCGATGGCGGAGATTTCGAAAAGGGGATTTCCCGATATGGCAAGCTCGGTCATTCCATATCGATGTTCGGCGGAAGACAGTTTGGTGGAATCCTTGTGGGGCGGGGTTCTCGCGGGCACCCATGTGATAATATCCAATTCGAGGTGGTTCGCCATCGCCTGAGCGATAATAAGATGGCCCATATGCGGCGGGTCGAAGCTTCCACCAAAGATTCCGCGCCGCGCCATCGTTTACCCCTCTATCTTTTCCAGGTATTCGGCGGCTGAGACGGCTTCATCGGTATCGGGAAAGTTTTCTATGATGGCGGTGAATGTCTTGGACGCCCTGTCCATCTGTTCAAGCTGATAATAGAGGGCTTTGCCTTTGGTCAGCATTGCCGATGGAACCCAGCTGGTGCCGTCGTATTCCTCGGCGAGAAGATCGGCATAGAGGATTACGGATTCGGGTTTGTCGAGTTTGTAATATAATTCTATGGTGCGATATTCCTTTTCGGCAAGCCTTTCTCTGCATCGCTGAATGCCGTCTCTGGCCTGATCTATGAATTTGGATTTGGGTCGATACGTGATGAAATCGCGGAAAAGTTCGAGAGCCCGTTCGACATCGTTCTGCTCGAGGGCAATATGGGGCGCGGAAGCGAGGAAAGATTCCGCGAGCATCAGTTCCGCTTTCTCCGCGTATTCGCTCTCGGAAAACCTGCGAATCAGACGGCGATATTCTCCGGCGGCAAGCTGGTAGTCTTCGTTGTTGAAATAGCTCTCGGCCAAAAGGAAACTACCCTCGGCAATGTTTTCGTGGAAGGGATATGAAAGAGTGAACTCATTGAGAGTTTTGATGGCTTTTTTCCACTCTTCGGCCTCGTAGAATTCCTTCCCCTTATTGAAAAGTTCGTCTCCGGCTGATGATCCCTGCCTTATTACGGCGCTATTCTTTGAACATCCGGAGATAAGGATTGCCATTGCTATCAACGATACGAGTAGTATTTTTTTCACGTTATTCCCATCCTGCTTTGTCTTCGGGGCGAATCAGTTTTGCCGGATCGACGTCCAGCGGAGCGCTGTCATCGTATATTACTTCGTCTTCTTCTGCATCCTGAGGAGAAGGAGTCTCTTCTGTGGCTTGCGTTTTCGGTTCGGCGGGTTGTGTTGCTTCTTCCACTTTGGGAGGTGCTTCTTCGACTTTTGAAGGCTCGGGAGCCGGCTCTGCACTCATTTCGAGGGGCTGAGCCACTTTTGAAGGCTTGTTCGATGCCCGTGCGACGGGCAATTCAGCACCTGTAAGCGGGCCTTCGGTGGCAATAACAGGGCCGTCGAGGGGAGCATCCGGACGGACATTCGCAAACTCATCCTCTTCTAGGTCGGTCAGTGGCGCATCTGGACGCGGCTCATCTTCGAGGGAAACCGGTGTTGCTCTTTTCGAGGGTTTTGTTGTTCCCAGGGATGTTGGATTAGAAGGTGTCCCGGGCCCGTAATCAGGTTTGATGGCCGCGAAGGAATCGCCGCCTAAGGCATTTATACAGCTATCGGCACGTTCAGTTAACCCGGAATTCGGATATAAAGTGGCTATCTTATGAAACTCTATAACCGCGCCGGCTGTGTCTCCGGAAAGCTCTTTGGCATATGCCAGTTCGTATTGAGCCGCGGCGGCTTTGTTGTAATCCGGCTGATACTGGGCTTTGTGGTAATGTTCGATGGCGAGATCGTATTTTTTTTCATCAAAATAGCTCACCGCAATCCAATATTCGGCGTTGTCTCGAAGGCCGGTTTCTACCGGAAATTGGGCAACTTTTTCGAGGATCGCCCGCGCTTCGGTAGTTTTGCCGGATTCTATCAGCTCGATTGCGTCATTATACTGTGCCATATAGTTCTGAGCCAATATCGAGGAGACGATTCCGAGCGTTAAAACCAAAATAATGTATTTCGTCATTCCTGCACCCCCAGGAAATGTAATTCCGTCCCTTTGATTATTCGAACCTTCACAATTTCTCCTACCCTTGCAGTTCCTTTGAAGCGGACAGTCCGGTCGATTTTCGGAGCGTCGTAGATTGTTCTGCCCCAGAGCATATTCTCACGGGTGCCGTCCCTCTCGACTATGACTTCTACTACTTTGTCCTGCATAGCTTTAGCGGCAGTTAATCGAATGCTGTCCAGCATCATCTCGATAAGCTGACGGCGCATTTCGGAAGTCCGAGCTTCCACCGTGTCTTCGAACTGGGCGGCTTGCGTGCCCTCCTCCTGAGAGTAATTGAATACTCCGCCGTGAATAAAGTGGCCTTCGTCAATATACTGTGCAAGTTCCTCGAAATCGTCCTCGGTCTCGCCGGGGAAGCCTACAATCATGCTTGTTCGAAGGGCGATATCGGGCCGAGCCTGCCGAAGTTTGCCGATTCGGTCGCGAATAGTCTTGGAATCGACCTTGCGTCCCATTCGGCTAAGAATAGGATCGGATATATGCTGAATAGGGACCTCGAGATAAGGCGCAACTTTGGGCGTTTGAGTTATCGCTTCGATATTCTCGTCGTTGAGATTGACTGGATGGGCGTAGAGCAGGCGTATCCAGAAATCGCCGTCGATGTTGGAGATTTGCCGAAGAAGCTCTGGCAGACGATTTTCATTTCTGTCGTGACCATATGCCGTTGTGTCCTGGCCGATTAGGATTAACTCCCGCGCCCCACGGTCGATCAGATGGCGCGCCTGATTCACCAGGGTATCCATGGGCGCGCTTCTAAGGCCGCCCTTTATTAGTGGTATAGAACAATAGCTACACCGGTTGTCGCATCCATCGGAGATTTTGATGTAGCCCCATCCCTTTTCGCTGTGGTCGGTAGGTGAGTTATACCAGCTATGGGAAAAATCTTTGGGGGCGGCGTAAAATGGAGCTTTGGAGCGCAGACCTTCGAGAATTAAGCCGGGGATTTCATCGACATCCCGATTGCCGATTATTACATCGATTTCCGGGATTTCTTCGGCGAGCAAAGCGCCGTAACGTTCTGCAAGACATCCTGTTACAACGATAGCTGAAAGATATCCCTGTTCTTTATCGGATATAAGGGAATAAATCTCCTCGATGCTCTCCGCCCGAGCCGGCTCGATGAAGGCGCAGGTGTTGATTATCGCTACCGAGGCGTCTTCGAGACGGCTGACAAGCTCCCAGCCCTTTTCTCGTAGGCCTTTGAAAAGGATTTCCGAATCGACTTCGTTCTTTGGACAACCGAGAGTTGAAATATATGCTTTGTGTTTAATATCATTTTCCATAGGATTAAAGATAACTATTGCGAGATAAAAATCAAGGCTTTACATAAACTTGGCAAAAGCTTACGGATGAAATTTGACTGGAATTATCTATGTCAGTTGTTGATTCGAAAATAGAAGGATAACTCGTAGAAGCTGAGGGTGTCCAGTCTGCGGAATAATTTTGGGTCGATGAAGCCTGCGATTTCGTTTAGACTTGTTCCAAAACCAATGTAGATTTCCCGCTCAACAATGCGCTCTTCGTTTTCGTGATTTGCTGAGAAACCAAGAGAAACATGCACTGGGAATTCTCTGGATGGTCGGGCTGTCAGCCAATATATGAAGGCATCATTTTGGGCGAAGGTTTGAGCTATTACCTCGTTATTGACAGCCCCGAAATCCTTGACTGAAATCTTCATATCGAGGAAAGAAAGCTCGTCGAACCATTTGTCGCGGGTGAGGGCGAATGCTACGCCTAAGGAGTTAGCTATCATATCACTAACGCCGAACCCTTGAAGTGGATTATGAGCGTCGATTGGATATTCTACCCAGGTCATAATACCCAGAGCTATACTGCCGCCGATTATTCTGCTTGTCTTATCCGATAGGCCGGACCACCGAGAAAGGCCTGTGCCAGCCTGAGCTACTTTGTAGCTAATCATAAAATGGCTAAGCTCATCTGTATGTGCGAGATTGTCTCCGCTCCAGTCGTCTTTTTTGAAGTGAAACGGGACATACCCGTGCCCCCACCATGATTCCATGCGGCTAATGGAGACGCCAATTCCAGTGATTGCTGTTGCTCCGAAAAGAGATAGACGGAGATAGTTTATCTCCCTATCTTCTTCGACGGGACGAAGGAATTGGGGTAAATCATCAGGATTTGGCGACAGGGAATCGGAGTTAACCAAATCTGCCGACCCGTTGGTTCTGTATGAGGGGGGCATAGCCCCCCCCAATGAAACAACCAGTATTAGAGCTATCAGCAGAGGTTTATGCAATTTGCTATTATTCCTCTATCTCTACTTCTACTTCGTCCGCACAGTTTTCGATACAGCGGAATTCGATGCGTCTGTTATTGGCTCTGCCGTCGGATGTATCGTTAGTATCGACGGGTCGAGTTTCGCCGTATCCGATTGTCTCCAATCTACTACCTTCGATACCCTGACTAATAAGCCAGCTTCTGACGCTGATTGCACGTTTGATTGAGAGCTCTCTATTGTAGGAATCGTCGCCGCGGGAGTCGGTGTGGCCTTCTATCATGACTCTCATCTCGGGATATGCTTTTAGGATTCTCAGGGCATCCTGAAGGTCCTGTTCGGCCTGTCGGGTGATATTCCACTTTGCCGTATCGAAATAGACTTTGACTCGAATTGATTCGCCCTTCTTGAGCTTTTTGGCGATAGGACAGCCGTCCTCGTTCACCTGAGTTCCTTCGGGAGTGTTCGGGCATTTATCGATACCATCGCAGACGCCGTCGTTGTCGCCATCGAGGGGGCATCCCTCGGCATCGACAATACATCCTTTGGGAGTATTCGGACATTTGTCTTCGTAGTCCGGAACGCCGTCGCCGTCGCTATCTACGGGACAACCGTCGTCATCGACTTTGACACCGCGCGGAGTAGCGGGACAGCGGTCGATGTCGTCCGGAATACCGTCGCCGTCGCTGTCGGCTTTAGTATGCGGACAACCGAATTCATTTACCTGAAGTCCGATGGGCGTGTTGGGACATTTGTCGATACCATCATAAACGCCGTCGCCGTCAGAATCGAAGGGGCATCCGTCGGCATCTACCAGTGCGCCGCGGGGAGTGTTGGGGCATCTGTCGCGATAATCAGGAACGCCGTCGCTATCGCTATCGACCGGACAACCGGTTTCATCCACTTTGACACCCGGAGGCGTGCTCGGACATTTGTCTATTCCATCGTAAACGCCGTCGCCGTCGGAGTCCGAGGGACATCCAACTGCATCGACAATTGCGCCGATGGGAGTGTTCGGACATTGGTCGAGACCGTCGTAAACACCATCGCCGTCGGAATCGATGGGGCACCCAAATTCATCTACGATAGCGCCGAAGGGAGTATCTGGACAGAGGTCGTCCTTATCGGTAACGCCATCTTTATCGGAATCGCGGACACCGCCGTAGTAGAAATTGAGCCTTCCCGAAATTTCCGCAAGTCCCGCCAGGGAATCCAGTGTATATGTTGCAAAATCGTCGAGGAAGGCATAGTAGCCTCTGAAGCCGACATCTATGCCCACCTGCTCGACGGGGAATACTTCGAATCCGAAGCCAAGCATTGCCTGGAAATGCCTTCCTTTGTAGTCTTTCCAGTTAAGGGAGCCATAGTCGGCAATGTCATTTGTTTCCTGCCAGTCATAAGTGTTGCGTTCGTCTGCAATCTGGACGACCTCATTGGTGTTGTCGTCTTTGACGCTCCACATTATCAAACCGCCGCCAAACTGAAGATATGGATTGAAAATAGTTTGTGTGAAACTTCTCCATTGGAAGAAAAGTTCGATGGGTATGAACTCGAGTCGGAATGGAAGGTCCGAATTAGTTTCCATTGAGAAACGGGATCTTTCCAGATAGCTTCGGGTATATACAGTATCGCCGTCGATTACCATCCAAGGGCCACTGCAATTATCTGAACCGTAGCAATATTGAAACCGATTCCCCGGGGGGTGAAAGGCAGTATGCGGATAGACATTGCCGTTAGAGGCATTTCTGAGGAGGAACGGGTAGAAGTCGATATTTGCACCGGGATAGGTATACATGTATGCTCCCTGTATTCCTATCTCAAGATCCTTTGTGATGCCGAATTTGGCAAGTCCGCCGTAGGTTGTCCCGACGGCCAGATAGTCGTAAACCCCGCCTGTTTTGAAGATACCTCCCCCCGGTCCGAGGGAGATTTTGTAAAGGACTTCTTCAGCACTTACGCTGAAGCAAAATAGTAAGATCAAGATAGAAACAACAACCGTCGATGCGAGTTTCATTATTCCTCCATATTCACATTTGGCTCAATATTTTCATTCTCATGTTCTTAAAATATCCAGATCATTAAATTCAATATCTGCTTGAGTATTGGATAAATCAATACAAAAGTTCGTTAAGCTTCGCTTATTCGATATGTTCGAAAACGATTCTCCTGTTCTTGGATTTTCCTTCCGCAGTGGCGTCTGATGCTATGGGATATCGTTCTCCGTAGCCTTTTAGGGTTATTATTTCTGGTGGGACACCTTTGGTCATCAGGAATTCTTTTACCTTTTCGGCTACCCGCATACTGCGGTTTATATTGTAAGTATCGCTTCCTTCGCTATCGGTGTGCACCGCGATTTCAACATTTCGATATTGATGCGCTCGCAGTCTTTCGGCGAGGTTCTCGAGCTTCTGCACCGCGGGGGCTTTGAGGTTAAGGCCGTTGTCATAAGCATCGGATATAGTTTCCGAATCGACAGGTTTAACGAAGGGACATCCTCTTTCGTCAACGATAAATCCGCTCGGTGTTTTGGGGCATTCATCTATTCCGTCGTAAACGCCGTCTTCGTCGGAATCTCGCGGACATCCCTTTTCATCGACGACAGCGCCTTTTGGTGTGTTCTCGCATTCGTCGAGATAATCCGGAATTCCGTCGGCGTCACTGTCTTTTGGACATCCGGTAGAATCAACATTGATATGGCTGGGAGTGTCGGGACATTGGTCTATGCCGTCGTAAACGCCGTCGCCGTCGGAATCGGTTGGACAACCGGTCGAATCAACCAATGCTCTGAATGGAGTGTTCGGGCATTTGTCGAAACCATCGTAAACGCCGTCGCCGTCGGAATCTAAGGGACATCCCCATTCATCGACTCGGGCGCCTTTGGGTGTATTCGGACATGTATCGGCGTCGTCTGCTATCCAGTCGCGGTCGTCATCGGGGAAACCGAACATATATGATATTCCGACACCAAGGCCGTAATTGGAGAATTCTTCGTGAGATGGCGTTTTGAATGGCATCGAATAGGCCGATAATCTTAAGTCAATAATTGGCAATGGTTTGTAGATAAGGCTGGCCGAGACTCTGCCGTATGCACCGCTCTCCACTTCGTAGGCGTTTGACACAAAATAACCAAAACCTAATCCTGCCGTTGCGCCTATTTTCTTAGTTATTGACATGAAATAATATGCATTAAGTTCAGGGGCTACAATAAGATAACCTAAGTCACCATGAGTGAATGAAGCTAAACGAATTCCTCCGGAAAGCCTGTATGGGCATTTATAATCTCGCGAAAGTTCTCCGAACACCGCTGTATTGACTTCTACGTTTGAAACGGAAACGAAACTCTGCGGTCCGGCATTGGCTTCCAATCCGAGGCGGAGAACAGGGGACGCCGTCAGGGAAAAAATGGACAAAAGGAGGGCGAGAACCGCCGTGCGAGTAATCGCAAGTCCGGTTCTCACCCTGTTGTTATGTGCAATCGTAAGCATTGACCTTTGGCTTATTCGGTTGCTTTTTCTTCGTCGGATTCTTCTTCGGCGGGTTCCGGTTTTTCTTCCGGTTCCTCAGAAGGCTCTTCAGTTTTTTCTTCCGGTTCCGGTTCGGTTTCCAGATCCAGTTCGAGTTCCGTCTTTTCTTTTTCGACAGGCTCTTCGGGGGTTTCCGGCTCCGGTTCGGCAACTTCGGTCTCCTCGGTTACCGGTTCTTCCGGTTCTTCGGAAACTGTTTCCTCGACCGCGGGTTCTTCGGCTACCGTTTCCTGGGGTTCTTCTGCGACCGGTTTTTCTTCCGGGGCTTCTTCGGTAGCCTCTTCCTCGGTTGCTTCGAGTTCTTCGGCAGTTTCAGGAACTTCTGGAGTTTCTTCCGGTTCTGGAGTCTCTTCCTTTGCTTCTTCCGGCTGAGCCTCTTCTTTTGCCTCGTATTCCGGCGGGACTTCCGGGATTGGATAGTCTTCGGCCTCGGGCTCTCTTTGAGATTCGTCGAACCCGGCGGCTTTTTCGCCGAGGGCTTCACGAAGGCTTACGGTTTTCGTCGGGTGGTTTGAAAGGAAGGTTTCGAGATCGCCCTCTTCTTTTGTATCGAAGAATGCGTTTACGCTAAGGACGATACGATGCTCGAATCTATCGAACTCGATAACCTTAAGGGGCAAGAGATCGCCGTCCGCGAAGGCGTCGTGGGGTCTGTTGACTTCTTTTCCGAGCTGAGTAACGGGAACGAATCCCTCCACTTCATCGGGAAGTTTGACTGTAACGCCGCGGTCGGACATGCGGATGATTCTGCCTTCGGTTTCTCGTCCCGGGGAGTATCTGCCTTCGAGTTCGGGCCATGGGTCGCGTTCCATTTGTTTAAGACCGAGGCTGACTCTACGGTTTTCGGCGTCGATGTTGAGGACGACTACTTCTACTTCCTGTCCTTTGCGAAGAAGCTCTGAGGGGTGCATAATCCTTTTTGTCCAGGACATATCCGAGATATGGATTAGGCCGTCGATACCCTCTTCGATTTCGACGAAGGCGCCGAAACTGGTGAGATTGCGGATTTTGCCGGTGAGTTTGCTTCCGGGAGGATATTTTGTTGAGAGGAGAGTCCAGGGATCCGGCTCGAGCTGTTTCACGCCGAGGGAGATTTTCTGGTTGTCCTTATCGACATTCAGGACTATGACATCGATTTCATCGCCGAGGTTGACCACTTCGGAGGGATGGTTGATGTGTTTCGTCCATGACATCTCCGAAACGTGAACGAGGCCTTCGATGCCCTCTTCCAATTCGACGAATGCGCCGTATTTTGTGAGGTTAACGACCTTGCCGCGAATTCTCGAGCCTTCGGGGAATCTCTCGTCCACCTTTTCCCAGGGGGATTCGGTGAGTTGTTTCATTCCGAGGCTGATGCGCTCTTTCTTGCGGTCAAACTTGAGGATTTTGACATCGATTTCGTCGCCGATGTTAACTACTTCAGACGGATGCTTTATCCTCGTCCAGGACATATCGGTGATGTGCAGGAGGCCGTCGAGACCGCCGAGATCGATGAAAACGCCGAAATCGGTGATATTCTTGACGACGCCCTTACGAACCTGATCTTCCTCGATTTCGCCGAGTAATGACTGACGTCTTTCGGAGCGTTCTTCTTCGAGGACGACACGTCTGCTGACAACGATGTTTCTGCGGACTTTATTGAGTTTGATGACACGGAATTCCATGTCTTTTCCGAGAAGGGCATCGAAATCGGGGACCTGGCGAAGGGCAATCTGGCTTCCGGGAAGGAAGGCTTCCACGCCCATGACATCGACAACCATACCGCCTTTGATGCGTCTTCTGATTGCGCCGACGACGAGAGAACCTTCTTCGTATGCGTCTTTGATATTGTTCCAAACGCGCATGAAATCGGCTTTCCTCTTCGAGACAACGACCTGACCGTTTTCGTCTTCGAGCTGTTCGAGGAATACTTCGATTTCATCGCCTTCTTTGACTTCTTCAGTAAACTCGTCTTTGGATACGATTCCTTCCGATTTGAAACCGATATCGACGACGACTTCATCTTTGTTGACTCGGAGAACTTTGCCCTTGATTAGTTCGCCGTCTTTAAGCTCGGACATGGTCTCTTCCATTCTTTCGAGCATTGCACGGCGTTCTTCTTTGGTATAGTCGCTACCCATAATGTCTTCGTCGTCATCGGGGATGTCTCCCTCGGAGAAGAGGACGATTTCATCTTCGTAAGAATCGGGCTGATAGTAGAAAGTATCCTTCTTTTCGGCCTGTTCTTTCGTTTCTTTGGGTTCTGGTTCTTCGATTTCTTGTGCGGTCTCCTCCCCTTCGGTTTCCTCGGGGGATTCTTCTTTGGGTTCCGGCATGGTATCCGTTTCCGGTGCCGTTTCCGGTTCGCTCGAAGCTTCGGTCTCCGTAACCGCTTCTACGGTTTCTTCTTCTTCGACCGGTTGAGGTTCGGGAACTTGAACTTCGTCGGAATTATTCAGTTCCTCTGGTTTTTCTTGATACATCTTTCTCCTTGGTTAAAAATGTTTTAAATCAAAATCATGCGCCGTGGGCTTTTGCAATCCGAACGAGGCTTTCGATGGATTCTTCGAGGCTTTCGTCCGAATCGTCGTGGACGATAGCGTCGTCGGCCTGTCTTAATGGGCTGTCTTTTCGAGTGCTGTCCTTATGGTCCCGAAGGATTATATCTTTTTCCAGCTGGTCGAGATCGCTTTCGATGCCCGCTTGTTTCAACTGCCGTGCCCGTCGGATTGCGCGGATACGAGAGTTTGCCGTGAGATAAATTTTGAGATCGGCATTTGGTAAGACCACGGTGCCTATATCGCGTCCCTCCATCACTACGCCGCCGCCGACGGCCATCTCGCGCTGTCTTCGAACGAGTTCCCTGCGCACTTCTGGATGAGCGCACACTTCGGATACGAGGGCACTGACTTCCGGACGGCGGATATCGTCGCTGATGTCTCTTTCACCGAGGTGGACTTTTCCCGGGGAGAGGACGATATCGAGGGTTTTGAGCCTATCAGCTAAAGCCGCGCCGTCGTCCGGGGCAATTTTTTCCTCGATCGAAATGAGGGTAAGGGCGCGATACATGGCTCCGGTATCGATATAGGTATATCCAAGATGCTCGGCTACACCCTTCGATACAGAAGATTTCCCGGCACCGGCTGGTCCGTCGATTGCAATTGTTATTTGGCCCATATCGCTCTGGTTACAGTTTTTATCGACTTAGAGACACTTCATCTCTAACATAGTAAACGCGCAATATATAGCCGTCTTTGAGTTTGTCAAGGGATTTATTAATATTTATTGATAAAAAGCAAATATCTTTTGGTGTTGCAATTATGTCCGTTTGGCCATATGTTTAGTTTTTGAATCTGGAGGAACTATGAAGAGATATGTCTTGTTGATACTTTGTTTGACTGCCGCTGTCGCCCTTTCTTTGGCGGAGATGCCGGGATGGCCTATCGAAACTGCACCGGTAACAGGCGCGGTCTTCACCTCGCCCCTGGTCGTGGACCTTGATATGGACGGCTATCTCGAGGTAATCACAGCTGGGCCGGATAGTTATGTTCGCGCATATAATCTTGATGGCACGGTCGTTTCGGGTTTTCCGGTAGAGTTAACTGGAAATGTGGCTGTTCATTCGGCTTTCGGAAATGTTACATCGGAAGACGATGAAATCGTTGTCCTCACGGTTGATGGCGATCTTTATGTCATCGATTCCTATGGCGATGTTCAGCCGCCGTTTCCCATATCAATAGCCGGCGCGCCGGGGCCCGCCGGGCCTGTGCTTTGGGATTTTGACGGGGATGGTTTCAAAGAGATTATCGTCCATTGCGGCAACAATATTCATGTTCTGGATTATTCGGGCGGTGAATACGGCACTTTCCCGCGGGCGGTGGATTCCGAATTCGGTCCGGCAGGCTCTCCGGCGGTCGGAGATATTGACGGGGACGGCGATGTTGAAATTGTCGCGGTTGGATATCAGAAGCTTTATGCCTTCGAGGGCACTGGCAATGTTCTTTTCGGCTTTCCAATCGAGCTGGACACCAACGAAGCTTTCAGCTACAGTTCTCCTGTTCTGTTGGATATGAACGGAGACGGCTTTTTGGAGATTTCCTGCGGGTATCACGAAACAATGGGCACGAGCAGAGGAAAAATTGGGCTTTGGAATAATGCGGGCGAGATGATGTCGAGCTGGCCCATCACAACCGCGGGTTATGGAAGCTGGATATATGGTTCTCCGGCGGCAGGTGATGTCGACGGAGACGGCAAGCCGGAAATCGTGATAACAAGCCTTAACGGCCGAGGTTATGTTCTGAATGATGACGCCTCGGCGCCTGCACCATGGAGTTTGGGACTCGGAATAGGGAACTTCGAATCCAGCCCGGTAGTTTATGATTTCGATGACGACGGCGGGCCGGATTTGCTTTTCCTCGGCAATAACGTGGACGGCAGTATTGCATGTTTCAATGCCCCGGCGGCGGAGATTGATTCCTTCCCATTTCAGAGTGATACGGCATGGGGATTTGCAACACCGACGGTCGGAGACTTTGATAAGGACGGCCACGTTGAAATATGCGCCGTTGGGCGTTCCGGGAAGATACATATTTTTAAATACGTGGGCGACGGCGAACCATGGACGAAGCCATGGAAAATGGGCAGACACGATCCGCTTCGAACCGGATGGCTATATCCTTTGCCACCGGATACAATTTCCGTTGATAGTTACGGCGATTCACTCCGAATAAGTTGGTCTTCGCTAACTAATTACGATTCTTTGTCTTACAATCTTTACGCTACTGAAGACCCCTATGATTCCAGCGGCGGAACACTCATACTCAACCTCGCGGACACTTTCGCGACGGTTTTTCCTGATTCGGAGTTAAGTTATTATTTCATAACGGCTTCCACAAAGTATTCCGAAAGCCAGCGGTCGATGATAGCGTCTATCGATACTACTGGAATCGCGGAGGATAATATTCCAACACGTTGGACTTTAAGATGTTATCCTAATCCTTTTAATGCTGTTTGTAAAATAGATGCTCCATCAAACTCTAATTTGAGAATATACGATGTGTCCGGGCGTGTAGTTGAAAGCTTAGATGATGTAACCGGAACTGTTAAATGGTCGCCTCGGGAAGATTGCCCCTCGGGAGTATATTTGGTTAGGGCGGAAAAGGGGGGGATTAATTATCAGACAAGGGTCGTTTTATTGCGATGAGTAATGAGTTGGATTGCAAGAATATAATTCTTCTCGAAAAACTTATTGAGAGCAGATTTAACTTGCCTCTCTGGGGAGTTTCACCGGCGGAACCTCTGCGTGAAACGATTAATGAAGAGCTGATTTCTACTTTCGACAGATATACTCACGCCGTAGTTATCGGATATCCCCTATCTCGAGGGGTTTTAGAGACAATTGAAAATTCTCCGAATATTTTATATAAACATCACTATCAACAAGTCAACTGGTATCTTGATCGGTGCGCTCTTGAAATTGCTACGGAGATTGAATCCCACGGTTATCTGGCAATTCCGATTCCCGCGAGCGTGATAACGGACTGGGATTGCCAGCGCGGACATCTCTCCCACAGGCATTCAGCAGTAAACGCGGGTTTGGGATGGCTGGGGCGTCATGGTTTAGTAGTTACCGAGGAATATGGAGCTCAGATACGCTGGGCTACCATATTGACGGACATGGAGTTGCCGACCGGCACTCCAATCGAGAGAGATTGTGGGTCTTGTATGCGATGTGTCGAGTCCTGCCCTGTCGGGGCAATAGCTATAAACTCTTGTGATGTAAGAAGTTGCTACGAACAGTTAAAGGAATATTCAAAAATACCGGGCGTAGGTCAATTTATATGTGGTATTTGTATAAAAGCCTGTTCAAGTAAAAACAATGGCTAAATTGAGACGATATCAGCCTGTTCTCCCCTTTATTGCCGTTTATTTTAGGGACTCTGAGGTTCTTCAGAAGGCTGTGGCCGAAATGGGTCTTGTTTTCGGGGATTTTGACAAGGTATCGAAATCAATCGACATAAGTTATTCGAGATACTATGAAGATGAAATGGGTTCGGGGCTGTGCAAACAGTGGTTCGCCTCGACTATTCTTGCGGATCCTACTCGTCTTGCCGCATGGAAGCTGGCTTCGAATGAACTCGAGCGGAAATACGCTTTGGACGGCAATCGGAGAGTGAACATCGACCCGGGGTTCGTGGGGCTTTCAAAGGTTGTTCTTGCGAGCTTGAAAGACCATCCTCAGCGGATACCGTTGTCCGGCGGGGTTTTTGCCGAAACTGAACTGACATATGAAGACGGACAATGGCATGATTTGCCGTGGACATATTGGGACTATGCCGATAATCCCGTTAAGTCATTTCTGATGGACGTTAGGACGGCTCTTTATCGGCAACTCAAGGCGGAAGGTTATATTTAGGGGGCGTTGAAAGACATGGTCAGGGAAATGCCCATGTCGCCCTTTTCTGACAATACTGGATATATCTGTATATTGTGGGCTTCGGAAACCACGGGCGTGGCCATTTCTGAAGTCCAGTTGTATAAATGGGCATCGACGTAGGCATCCAGGGTGGATAAGAATATAGCGCCGACGAATAGCCAGATGTGCAGATTGCGATTTTCTCGTGCTCTTTGCCAGTCGGATTTTGCGGTTTCGAATTCGGCGGAACCTTCGGGCAGAGTTTGGCCAAGTTCTTCGGCGGACTGCATTCGCCCGTTGGCCTCGACTGCCGCCCAGATTGTATAGCCTTCGAGGGCTATTGCGATGGGGGCTTTCCAGTAGCTTCGGTTATATATCTGCCCGGCTCCGGGAATTAGCAGAGAAAGACCGGCTGATAATGGGGGTTTGGGTGCCCATTGTTCCGCCGAATCTGTTTCGCCGGCAAGGAGAAAAAATGGGATTATTAATATCGTTAGAAAAAATTTCATGTCTTAAAAAAACGAATTCTGAAGCTGTTTGTCAAGGAAAATGATACAAACATAGTTAAAATAAATTTATCAAAATTCTTGCAATTAGCTTTCTTTGTAATATATTGATTTGGTAAGAAGGAATTTGTTCAAACTATGTTCATATATTTGGAGGTTCGATGAGAGACATGCAAAGGTTTTTAATCACTCTTCTTTTAGCTTTATCGATCATAACGATGGGGAGCCCCCTTGAGATATCCAGTGTCGATTATCTCAGGCGCGGTGTCAAAATCGAACCGGGAGTGCCTCCGGATATCGATCTGGTTGGATACGAAGAGAACCCCTTCGCCTCTTCGCTGAGCCCTATGTCCCCTATGGACGGCCTCGAGTGGACAGTTACTTGCCGTCTGGATACGGGAGCCGTAGATATTGTGTTTGTTATTGATTCATCTGGATCGATGGGCGGCACTATCAGCAATGTGAGATCTGCTATCGGCGGACTGATTACGGCATTGGACGCCGCGGGTTATGACTATATGCTTGGCGGCATAACATATGCCGACGGTAGAAACATCTGGGATTTCGATGGCGGAACACCGGGCAATCAAATGACAAATAACGCCGCCCTTTTTACGGGGGGCGTTTGGCTTGGCGGTGTCGGTGCTTCCGGCGGCGCAGATGGTCCGGAGCAATCCCTCGACGCTATTGCAGACGCTATAAGCGATTACGAATGGCGCCCCGAGGCTTTGCATATCGTTATCGGTTTTACCGATGCCTCATATTGCCAGATTGGCGACGGTTGCACGGGATACTGTAATCCCGGCACCGGAACTTTCGGGATGCCGGCCGCCCAAACAGATGCCGGAGTAGCCTCTTTGATAGCTTCCACAGGAACGGTTGTGTTTTGGGCTTCTCCAACTTCGGTTTATGCTTCCTGCGGAACCTTCACCTCTCCGGTTCCCGCAAGTCCTTACGGCGGAACAGGACATCTTGGCTGGTATCAGTATTTCTGCCATGTATCCGGCGGTCAGTGGTATAATCTATATGCCACGAGTTGGTCGGATATTTTCGATGATGTTGCCGATCTGATTAATACTTTCGAGGCCATCTTCATCAATGTTACGAATACTACTGGTTCAACAATCAATCCAGTTACTGCATTCTTGAATCCCGGCGCATGTATATCGGTTTTATCATCAAACCCCATAAGCACTTCGATAGGCCCGGGAGCTTCCCACAATTTCCAATGGCAAATCGATTATGATGAGACTTGTTCCGGAGCAGACCTTTGTTTTACTATCGCGGTTTCTGGCGGCGGCTATGCGGATACTGCATTCGGATGTATGTATATGGAAGACTGCCAATGCGCAGGCCCTCTCCCGACTACAATAACTCCTAACCCCTGCGGTGTTTGGACTGCCTGTGAATATCAGGAAATCGTAATCGAATTCGAGGATGATGATGTCGGCACGAATCCGCATAGCATACAGCTTATGGTGGACGGTGTGCTGTATTCATATCCGACTTATATGACCTGGGATCCGATATCTACTACGGTTGGCCGGCTTACATTCACTCCTCCAACCCCCTGGATACATGGGACTTGCATAAATTGGCATGTGGTAAGAGCGGATGACTGGAGCGGGTGTCCTGTTGTTGGGGACGGTGCCTGCAGTTTCTGCGTTGATTTGGAGCCGCCCGAAGAACTTGACTGGACACCGATGTGCGGCACACTACTTGACGACACGCTCGTTACAATTCAGGTTGGCCTCGAAGACAATGAAGCCGGCATAGATATATTGAGCCTCTATTTCACGGTAAATGGAACTGCTTTTCCCCTTGGTGGAGGACCTCCACTTGTCGATTGGACAGGAACAACGACTTCGGGTTATCTTGAACTTCACGGAACTTTGAGACAGATGGGGCTGGATATGGCGGATTCCGCCGTGGTTTGCGTGAATGCCTGCGACAGGGTTAGTTCGACATACTGCGGTCCAAACTGCGAGGAGTATTGCTGTGTTTTCTATCTTAACCAGCCTCCTATGGCGGAGTTCGTATATCCCGACGAGGAAACATGGTCGGCTTGCGATCCCCCTATTATCACTATGCACCTTTGGGACGATCTTGGTGCGGACGTTAATCCTTCAAGTGTTATACTTGAAGTAAACGGCCTTGGATACTCCGAAGCCGATGCCTGGATGACGGTTACCACGGATAGCATTATATTCAATCCACCGGTGGGAACTTACTTCGACGGCGATACGATAAGGGTTTGCCTTGTCGCTTTGTCTGATGATGCCGGCGCTTCCTCTGAGATACTTCCCCTTTGCAGAACATTCTACCTCGATTACACTCCTCCGGTTGTTTTCGATATATTCCCGCCGGCGGATACTACGCTCTTAGCTCTCCCCGATTCTATGTTCTTCTGCATATATGACAGTCTGTCGGGTCTAAACCCCGCGGCTTTCCACTTTATCGTGCAGGATGACTTTTATGGAGGAACTGTTGTTACAGATGAAGTGAACTGTTTCTCTGCGGCACTGCATGACTCGATGTGTATTGCATATGGCGAACTTTGCACGATTTCGGTGTGTGTTTATGCCGAGGACTTGCCCGATTATTGTGATGCTCATGTCCTCGATACATGCTGGAATTTCTATTTGGAACGTTCCGGCCCGGTGCCCGATATTGTTTTCCCGATGCCCGAAACCTGGTCGGCGTGCACGGATAGCGGCATAATAATGGAAATTGCAGAGGTTATGGGGCCTGTAGATTCAACCACAATTGTTTTCAGAGTCGAACGGGCCGGGCTTCCTCCGGAGATTTATCGTTGTTCGGACGCCGCATTGATGTGGCTCGAAGACGAGAATCTCCTCTGGTTCAAGCCTGATGCGAGTTATTGGCGTGACGGCGATACTATCTTCACCTGTCTCGATTCAGTGAGCGATGTATTCGGAACACCATCGGAAGTTACGCCCCTCTGCTGGACTTTCTATACGGACTTCAGCCCGCCGGTATTCTGGGATATTTGGCCTCCAATGGATACTTTGATAGCGGACGCCACGCCCACCATGTCGGTTTATCTATATGACTCTCTCAGTGGTGTATCTCCATTGGACATATTCGCAACGATTACTGTTAACGACGGCGATCCCGATACATTCGAGATTAGCTCTGGAGTGAGGTGGGACGAACCAACACGGCTATTCGAGATTATTCCTTCCCTAGCGGGTATAGCATTCTCGGACAGCGATTCGGTAGTTGTTTGCGTTCATGCCTTCGATACACCGGATTATTGCGGTCCGAACTGGGGCGATACTTGCTGGGCTTTCGTTGTCAGCCTTTCCGGACCTGTCCCACAGTGGGTGCAGTATGCTCCGGAATCCTGGGTTGCGTGCGACAGCTTCGAGCAATTCGCCTCAATGACAATAACCGATCCGGACGGGGTCGATCCGACAAGTATAATAATCACCGTTAACGGCGACACCTTTGCTGTGGACAGTTTCCAGGTGGAGTATGTTAACGATACTCTGACATTCGATCCGGCTAACCCGCCAGATTTCTGGCATGACAACGACTCGGTGGAGATATGTCTTGTCGCGGCTATAGATTCTCTGGGCAATGCTTTCTCCGGGCCCTACTGCTGGTGGTGGCGCATGGATCTTTCTCCTCCGGTTTTCTGGGACGAGGTTCCGGTGGACGGCGCACTGCTGAACGACAGCACGGCGGCAATATCGATATATACCTTCGACAGTTTATCGGGGTTGGATCCTTCCTGTATCGAAATCACAATCTATGATACGCTGGTTGTTTCGGCTGGTTATTCGGGATTTGTTTTCGATACGGCTACCGGGATGGTTTACTTCAATCCGGCGACTTCCGGCTTATATTGGGAAGATTGGGACACGGTTAACATCTGTATTACAGCGTGCGACCTTCCAGATTATTGTGATCCAAATGTGGGAGAATTCTGCTGGGAGTTCTACGTTCATCTTCGAGGACCCGAGGCGGAGATTGTTACGCCTCAGCCCGGCGAGATAACATCCTGCTATGATCAATGTATCGTAATCAATATGTGGGACGATGACGCGGGTGTGGATCCGACTACTATCGAGCTTATCGTCGATGGCGTTTCATACGGTGTTGACGGTTCTGCTCTGGTTTACGAAGCTACAGCAACGGAGACTACCCTCACGTTCTGTCCGATACCGGCTGGAATCGCCTGGAGCGACAGTCAGGAAGTCTGTGTTCAGCTTGTGGCGGCGGATGATACTCTGGGCAATCCCCTGCAGACGCCGTTGGACTGGTGTTTCTGGGTTGACCTTATGCCTCCGGTGGTTGAGGATTTCACCGCCGGTGCAGGGACTGTCTGCGGAGATACGATATTCACGACTCGCCCGTCTATAAGCTTCAGCCTTTGGGACAATCTTTCCGGCGTGGACACAGCGCGGATGGAGATTACTCTGGATGATACTCTCGTATATTATTGGGGTGACCCTGGAATAACAGCCGCTGGCGGAGTATTCACGGTGAACACTTCTATGCTCGATCCTATGCCATTCTACATGGGCGGAGACAGCGCGAGAATATGTATTTACGTCGAAGATACTACAGACCTTTGCGAAGACAACAGTGCAATTTATTGCTGTAAGTTCTACATCATGCCCGGCGGCCCGGCGCCTAACTGGATTAGGCCACTGCCAAACACCTGGTCGGCTTGCGTCGATACCGAGCATGTTTACCTTGAGATATTCGACGACGACGGCGTGGTAGATACATCGATAATTGTTACTGTGAATCGTTCGGCGAGCAGTCCTTCGCCGGGGACAACGACATTGTTCTACGACTCCCCCGGTGTTACATGGACGGAGCCTTACTTTAGATATGACCCGGCTATGAAGTTCGCGGATCCGGAGACGGTTATAGTTTGCATAATGCAGGCCTGGGACCCGGTGTTCAATCCGATGAGTCCAGAGAGTTTATGCTGGACCTTTATGATGGACCAGACTCCTCCCGCTTTGTCGGGCGAAACGCCTGTCGATGGCGCAATTGTCGCTACACGGCATCCGACTGTCGAATTCAACGTCGAGGATATTCAAAGCGGCTTGGACCATGTTTCTGTGGATATGACCGTAACCGGCTCAATCGTTGGAGCCCATTTATTCGATCTTGGACATGCATCGTTGGACACTGTTCATACTGGATTCGGGGTCGATGTAACTTGGTATCCGGAGCTTGCCGATATTAGTTTCAAAGGCGGCGAGAATATCGAGATATGCGTTTATGCCCACGACGGCCCGGATTACTGCACTTATAACGAATTGCTCGAATGCTGGGAATTCAGTATCGAAACTGGCGGCCCGTTGGCGGAGATTATGCGCGTGTGGCCGGATAGTATTTCATCCTGCGACCCGGAGTATGTCCTTATTCATCTTTGGGATGATAATGGTGTTGTCGATTCGACCATTCAGCTCGAGGTAAACGGTGTGGTTTACGACTATCCGGACAGGATGACTTACGACCACGGCACCGAGATTCTCGAGTTCTTCCCTGTGCCGCCTTTCGAGCCGGTGGATATTATCACCGTGCGCCTTCTGGCGGCGGAGGATAGCCTGGGCAACCCGCTGGACACTACTGCCTATCTCGACTGGACATTCTATGTCGATAGAGTGCCGCCTGAGGTTGGGTCTGCAGTTCCTGAGGGAGATATTCACTCGACGGTTCCCATATTCAACATCGAAGTTTACGATACTCTGGCCGGGGTGAATCCCGCATCGATTATACTGACTATCGATGGTGTCGATTATAGTATCGGCGATCCGGGGGTATCATGGGCATCCTCGGGCCTGGAAGGGACAATAGGTTTCGATCCTGCAAGCGCGATACCTCCTCTGCGCTGGTTCGGCGGGGATACTGTCGAATGGTGCGTAGAGATGGTTGACCTTGCGGATGACTATCTCGTTCCGGACGGCTGTGAGCCTAACTTCTTCGATACGTGTTTGACATTCCAGGTTGTTCCCGGCGGCCCGGTGGGCGTGATACTTAACCCGAACGAGGGTTACTATGTGGCCTGCGATCCATTCGTGATAAATATGAGATTGTCCGACAGCGAGGACGACGCTCTTATCGAAGATTCGATTGAGGTTATGATATATCGTAGCACTTGGTTGATCGAGGACACTATCGTCTTCACTCTGGATTCGACGGAATTGACCTACGATCCGGTTACGGGGGGTATGGTTTACGATCCGATTCCGCCGTTTGCCGATGCGGAGACTGTTTATATAGCCATCACTGCGGCTATGGACACGCTGTTCAACGGTCTCGAAGAGGGCGACGAGGTTACATTCTATATGGACTACTCGCCGCCTTATATCACGGACATCTCCCCCATCCCGAGCAGTATGATATCCGAGATTGAACCGCTTATCATAGTCGGTCTTCACGACGATATGAGCGGCGTGGATCCCAGTTCGCTGGTTCTGACCGTGGACGGTGTCGATTACGACCTGACATCTGCAGGGATTGACTGGAGCGGAGTATCTGAAGAGATTACTCTCGACCCGGCTGACATCGGCCTGAGATGGTGGGGCGGCGATACGGTGGATGTCTGCATCTACGCATATGACAGCCCGGACACCTGCGGCCCGAACGAGATGGATTCTTGCTGGCAGTTCTTTATCGCACCCGGTGGGCCGGTGGCCACGCCGATTAATCCGGCGGACAGCGCGATTTCCGCCTGCGATCCGGAGTTCATCGAGCTTACTATCGAAGACCCGGACGGCATCGACGACACTACGGTTGTTGTCAGTATGTATCGCAGTGGACCTTCGAGTCCGCCTGCCACGACTGTTTACAGAATAGGCGATGCCGGAGTAACCTGGGTCTATCCGACCCTTCGTATCGACCCGATTGTGCCTTTCGCAGATGCTGAAACGGTAACGGTTTGCGTCGATAGTGCCGCCGATCCGATTGGCAACGAATTGGTAAATCCGCAATGCTGGGACTTCTTCATGGATCTTTCAGTCTATGCGGCGTGGGGATTTGTCCCGGCAGATGAAGATACGGTTAGGACGAGACGTCCGATAATCGAGTTCTCGGTTTGGGACAGTATTTCCGGAATTGATACATCGACTTTCAGAATAACCATCGACCACACCAATATCTTCGGCCTTAACGATGCGCCTTGCGTTGTTTACGATCCCGCCACCGGACATGTAACTATAAATCCGGTGGACTGCGGTCTGCAGTGGTCGGGAGGCGATTTGGTATTGGTAGAGCTTTGGGGCGAGGATATGCCGACGGCATGCGATCCGAACGACACGAGTTATTCGTGGTCCTTCGCTGTCGCGCCGGGCGGCCCGGAAGCGGAACTTATCAATCCTCAGCCGGGATGGTATTGCTCGTGCGATCCTCAGGGCATCGAGATACTTCTCTGGGACGAAGACGGAGTGAATGAAACGACCATCCGCCTCTGGGTAGATGGCGTGGAATATACTACCGCTGATGCAGAGCTGACATATTATCCTGCAGATTCTCTGCTCTATTTCGAGCCGGATCCGAACTTCGTGAACGGCCAGGTTGTTCTGGTCGAGCTTACCGAAGCGGATGATATGCTTGGCAACGAGCTTGTTTCGCCCCTCAGCTGGTCCTTCAGGATGGATCTTGAGCCACCGAGCGTTAACTTCCTTGAGCCTTCGGTTTATATGACCCGCAACCGCGAACAGCCAATAAGCTTCACGCTTATGGAAAATGGTAGCGGCATCGATGAATCGAGTTTCGAGCTGGTTATTCGCGAGCATGGCAACACACATACATACGGTTACACCGATGTCGAATGGAGCGTTGCAAATACCGGCCCGAGCGGCGAGATTCGCACTGTGGATGTAACTTACTATCCCGCAGTTCACGGTGTTGAGTTTACGAGTGGGGATTCGGTTTTCGTGAATGTTTACCTTTACGATTCGCCCGATACCTGCGCGCCGAATGAGTTTGCCGATTCGATGCAGTTCATTATCGAGCCTGATGTCGAGTGTCTGGTGTTCCCGAACCCGTTTACACCGAATAACGACGATATTAATGACATTGCGGTGTTCAATTATCCGTTCATGTTCAGCGAGAAGGCGGAGCTGGCTATCTACACGGTGCGCAATGTAGAGGTTTACCGTGCGGAAATCGATATGGTCGATAGGGATATAATCGAATTCGGCCCCCGCTCCTGGGACGGTAAAGATTCTCAGGGCGAGCTTCTGCCGGACGGTCTTTACATCTATCTCATCATACAGGATGGCGAAGTAGTTTGTAACGGAACGGTTGTTCTGGCGAGATAGCATCAATGGGCGCGGTGTTTCCGAATACCGCGCCCTTTTTTTAGATTTCGGGGTTTGAGTGAAACGCTCGTTCATTATTATTACAGCCTCTGTGCTGTTTTTAGGAACCGTCCTTGCCGATATTTCACGGGAGGAGCGGTTAGATAATCTTCGCGAATCTGAACTTAGCACAGTTCGCGTGGAACCTCCCCCTTTATCTCGCCCTATGTCCGTTTCCGTGCCTTATTTCGATGATTTTGAAAGCGGCGCCGGTGGATGGACGCAGATACCCCTCACAACTTACTGTCAGTGGCAGATTGTTACTGATCCAGAACTTATCGAGGTTCACCCTGATATCTACGGAGATATGGTCGTGCTGGGTGACCCGAGTCCCGCATCATTGCCCTCGGCGCGTTCGGGCAGGAATTGCTGGTGGTATGGAAATCCTGAGAACGGGACTTTTATCGGAGAGCCCTTCGATCACTTCAGCGGACTGCATTCTGGAGGGGAATCATATGAGGATCATGGAGGATATTTAACAAGCCCTCTTTTTGAGACATCGGCGTTGTCTTCGATAACTTTCAGTTTTTGGACATGGTGGGAAGTTGAGTGTATCGATATTAACCAATTCGATATGATGATTATCCAGGCTTCTTCCGATGCCGGTGCGACCTGGGAGACTCTTAACTGGCTCAACCCGCCTTTTTCGAGGCTTCCGGGGTGGGATGAATGGGAGGGGTATTCGTCCGGAGGATGGCTGGAACCGGGAATTTGGATACGCTGGACTTATTTTTTAGAACCTGAATGGACCGGACACGATATCATGGTGCGTTTCGAATTCGATACCCGGGATATGCTTTATAATGGTTTCCGCGGCTGGATGATAGATGATTTTTATATCAGCGGAGGAATCGAGGAACCCCATCTCTTCCGCGAGGGGGAACATCCCGAATCTCTATCTGTGGTCGATTGCGATATTTTCCCTAATCCTTTCCCATTTACATTTACTGTAACGAACGAGGGCGGCGAGGCGGCCAGCGATGTTGTCCTCCAGCTTGTTCCTTCGTCGGCTGTCGATATTTCGACGGGTTTTGAGATTGTTACTATCGGGACAATGCTTCCCGATGACGAGGTTATCACCAATTGGCAACTTAATATCACTGAACCGCCCCTCTACGATACATCTTTGTGTTGGGAGGTTCTGCTGACGAGTGCGGATTCTCTAATTGGCTACAGTGAGGATTTTGAGGGGGAAGACCCCTTGTTTATCGGGGACGGCGGGATGGATTACAGCGATGTTCGACGTCCAGGCGGGCCTTCGGATGCTGTTTCGGGACTTGGAGTGGCGTCCATACCTTCATCCGGTTCGGAGTTTTATGGGGCTTTTGAGAATGCACACCTCACGAGCGAATCATTCGATATTACCGGATGGACGGAGGCTTACATATCATTCTGGTATTGGCTGGATGTTACTTACGATCCCCTCTGGGACACTGACGGCGAGGATGGTTTTCTCGTCGAGTATCAGGCTGACGGAGGACCGTGGGAGCAACTCGATGTTTTCGGCGTGGGAATTCTCCTGCCGAGATATGATGCTTACATCGATGAGTTTTCGATGAGTGCTATCGCGAATAGAATGGCATACTGCAAACCCACCGAAGGCCGCTGGGTGGAGGTTGTTTCGCAGGATTTGATAGACATGGGCATCCTGACCGCAACGGACGATGTGCGGTTCCGTTTTGTGTTCGCATCCGACGGGGCGGGGCACGGCGAGGGATTGTTTATCGATGATTTCCGTCTATCGACCCATCAGTATCCTGTGGGGCCTTATCTGCACACTTTCTGTATCGATGTGCCCGGGTTGAGGATACCATATGCCGAGTTAGTTATGCCCCTCGACAGCACGAGTTCGAGCTGTCCGGATCAATCATTGGTTATCAATGCAGGTGGTGAGGCTTATATCGATGCGAATGGAGTAGTTATATGGGCTGACGGTGAAACCCGTTTCGCGGTGGCTGAGGGAAACATGACTGTGGATGTTGATGCTGGTGTTATTATTGCGCAACCCTCGGGCAGTCAGTTGTGGGCAGAAGGCTGGCATAATCTGGCGTTGGATACATGCTTGAATGTTTACGGTTGCAATCTCGATTCGGCTATTCACTGGAGCTTTTTGTCCGATCTGACACCTCCGGATGTCGAACTAATCGACCCGCCGGGGGGGATGTTTTTCAATGATCCTCTGGGAGCGGTAACCGTGAGTATCGAGGATACTCTCACCGGAGTCGATTCTGCCACGATAGAAGTGATTTTCTGCGGAACAGCTTATTCTCTCCCCCATCCATCGCTGGTTTGGAACGGCATCGAACTGACATTTTATCCGGAATCCACAGGCACCGGTCAAACGTGGATAGATTGCGGAGATATTTGCATTGTCGCCGGAGACAGCCCGGACTATTGTCCGCCGAATACGGATACGACTTGTTTTGATATAATTGTCGATTTCTCTTTCCCGTGGGCTGAGCTTGTTGCGCCTCCAACCGGCGCAGTTTCGGCATGCGGATTTCAGGAGATTAATATTGCATTGTTCGATTCCAACGGTATCGATCCCTTTGGCGCGGAGTTTCTTGTAAACGGCATTCGCCATGTCTCCGGTATCGGTTCGGAACTTGTTATTGAGGATGATACGCTTAAGTATCGACCATTCAATCAATGGATTCACGGGGATACAGTCGAGTTTGCCCTGGAGTTGTTTTACAATCTCAACGGCATAGCTAACAGGGATACTTTGGAATCCTATTTCGTGGCGGATATAGCGCCGCCGGTGGTTACGCCCCTTTCGCCTCAGCCATGGGAACTAATGCACGCTACGGATGTCCATATCGAAGGCGGGCTTGAGGATTATCCCGCCGGGCTGAATAATTCCACGATAGAATTGGTATTTATGGGACGCACATTCGAGCATGAAGAAATCGGCTGGACTGGAAGTGATTACGATGCGAATTTCTCGTTGAATCCATCCGCATATGGGCTGGTTCCGACATGGGGAGATACTTTCGATATCGAGGTTAGAATTTGCGATGCTCCGGATTTGTGTGAAGCTAACTGCACGAGTTTTGTGTGGAGTTTCCATATGGAGCCCCAGACAGTATGCGCGGCTTTTCCTAACCCATTTACGCCGAACAGCGACGGTATCAACGATGCAGTTATGTTCGATTATCCTCATCGGTTCATCGAGGGTGCGAATTTGAAGATTTTCAATATTGACAATAATCTTATTTTCGAGTCAGATATCGAATCGGGAAATAGGCTCTGGGATGGCATCGATGATACTGGAAAATCGGTCAGTCCAGGGCTATATATATATATTATAGAAGGGGGCGGAAGGATTCTTTGCAATGGGACAGTTGTGCTATTGCGATAAATCGATTACTCCCTGATGGAGCATTTGGAGCTATCATGAGACTTAAGCATATACTCACATTTATCTTATTGCCGGTTCTGTTGTTCGGAGCTGGTGCAGTAGAGCAGTTCATCGATTATGGATTAAGCACGATACCCTTCTCCCCCGTTGTCGGCGACATCGACAACGACGGCTGGCCTGAGATAGTTATTTCTTCGCGTTCGACGGGGAGCATCACTTCCACGAGTAGCGATGGCAGAGTTCGGGCTATTCGAATCGAAGAAGACAGCACTGTTACGACTCTTTGGAATCGATCTTATGGGCGTGCCTGCTGGACTCCTTTTTTAGCCGATGTAGATGAGGATGGAATCGGAGAGGTGTATCTGAATGTGCTGTTTCATTCGGGTGGCAATATGGGTGTCATCTGTCTGGATGGTCCTACGGGTGATATAATCTGGCAGACGGATCTTGGAGGTTCGCCATATACAGCTGTTACGGGACATGAACTGGTTTTGGCGGATTATACGGGCGACGGCAGAATTGAGCTAATAACTCAGCAGAACTATTCTTCATCCGATTACAACATTATAGTCCTTGACGCTCTTACTGGAGCTGAGATATTCAGAATTCCATTGGATAAGCGAGCTTATGCCTCCCCTATCTGCGAGGATATAAACAACGACGGACAGAATGAGTTGATATGCGCCTTGACCAACGGCACAGCCGGAGATGTTGAAATAGCTGTTTGGGATAATGCAGGGACTCTATTGTGGCGTGCTCCGGGAGGTCCTCCGGCGATAGCGGATATCTATTTGAATGGTAACGCCGAGATTGTTTGCGGTTATGTTGGAGGTGCCCCGAATTATCCTTATCATTTGCTTGCATATTCATTTGACGGCTCTCAGGTGGATACACTAATTATAGAGGTCTCACGTTCAACATATTACACTCATTATGAATGCCCCGTTATCGGGGATCTTGATCCGGATACACCCGGCCCGGAGATAGCATTCGCGGTCAATCATGTTCAGAATCCGGCTCATCCGACTTCGAGCAGTTATTGCCGGGTAAATGTTGTTCGAAGCGACGGATCGATAGTTTGGCGGACACCATTTTTCGATGAGGGAGAGATTATTTCTTTGTCTGGTGCAGATCTTAACTGCGATGGAGTTATCGATCTCTGCGGATATAACATGGCCGGGGAATTCATCGTTTTCGACGGTTCCACAGGGGATTTTTGGGCAGAATTCGATGATTTTACTGCCAGCCCGAATCCCGATCCCAATCGTTTTGTGGCTCTTGCGGACATGGACAATGACTGCCATGCGGAGTTTGCAGTAAGCACTTATCAAGGAAGCACTTACGATGACAAAGGGGTCTATATTTATGGTGACGATCTAAACTGGAATCCTGTTCGCAGACTTTGGAATACCGGATCTTATTACTATACTAATGTAGATGACGATTTGCGCCTCACTACTGATGCTGTTTCGAATCAGCATTGGCGTGTTGATAATTTATGGCGCGCGCAGAGGGTCATTAGATGTGGACTGGAGATTATTCCAGGCCCGCAGTTGGTCGGAAGTCCTATCGAATGCGCTGGTTGCGACAGTATCGGCGAGTTGACTTTCGATGTAACATATTGGAACCCGACGTGCGAGACAGTAGCATGGGGAGCCAATGGTATTCTCGAATGGGCTACGAATTCCGATTGTTTGGATTACATTGTCGGTCAGGACACAACTTTTTTGGGCGATCTGCTTCCGGAAGCGGATACGACAATAACATATACACTTCAAATCGATCCAGACTGCGATTCTTTGGAGATTGAATTCTGGATTCATCTGACATGTGTGAACTCTTTAACTGTCGAAAACCGTCATGTTCAAGAAGCAGTCTGGACTCCTTTCTGCAGTAATCGACCTATTGCAGAGCTTGTTAGGCCGGCGTTTTGCGGAAGAGTGATTTCCTGCGGCCCCAGCGATACTACGGGCATCATCTGGACAGCTACGGGGCAGGATATTATTTACAATGTTTCGGGCGACAGTATTACCAGTTCAAGTTATGAACTGGACACTTTGTCGATGTCTTTGCACATTGAATCGCGGTTCCAGACTGCTGAGAATATTGGAATCGACGATTCTCGGCTGTTTTATGAAGGCGACCAGTTTTTCGGCGGGTTGTTTTATACTCCGGATCCGATGTATCCTCACGGAGATACTGTTGTATTCTGGCTCGAAAATGTTATGAACGATTTAGGGTGCATAGTAGCTACTCCTCCGTGTTCGATGATTATCGATGACCGCGCCCCTGACACTATAGATGTGAACCCCAACCACGGCGCTATAATAGCTTATTCGGAGCTTGGTGAGATCTACGCCGTGATGGCGGATGATTTCATGAGCATCGATCCTTCGAGCGTTCTGGCGGAGAACACTTCGATCGCGGTAAATGGTGAGGTTTTAACCGATTACAATGTGAGTTTGAATTTCGACGGCGTCGATCCGGACACTATGTTTTTCACGGATTTGATAGGGACTTTTTGGCCGGGAGATACTGTCGAGATTTGCCTTTGGGATATGTTCGACACCGTTGACGATACTATGTTCTGCGGAGCCAACCGCACACCGCGGACATGCTGGTTCTTCGTGATTTCCGCCGAAGAACCGGTCGCGAATCTGGTTCATCCCGATCCGAACACATATAGCGCATGTCTGGATCAGCAGATCATAATTGAGATAATTTCGGAAGCACCTTTGGATACTATGTCCATCGAACTTGAGATTGACGGAGTTGTTCGAACTATCGACGAAGAGGAGTTATACTGGGTAGCCGACAGCAATTGGCTGGTCTGGGCGCCATCGGTTGGATGGTGGGAGCACGGGAATCAGGCGAATGTTACCCTTCGTCGTGCCGAGGATGTCCTTGGGCAGAATTATGCCAACTATCCTCTGTCCTTCGATTTTTGGCTCGATTTCGAAGCTCCGGAGATGGAGTTCCTCAGTCCTCAGATGGGTGTTAGCAGGTGGGTTCGTAATCTGGCCGCTGAGATTGCGGTTCGAATTACGGATACTGAATCGGGACTCGATGAGAGTTCTGTCGCATTCTGGATAGCCGGGGATTCTATAGGAATACCTCCCTTGGCCTTGAGCGAGGCCGGCGATGGTATATGGACTCTTGTTTACAATCCCGAACGAGCGGGAGAGCTTTACAACGCCGGAGACACTATTGTTGTCGAAGTTCGGTCATGCGACAACCCGGACTACTGCGATCCCAACTGCGGCGTGCTTATCGACAGCTTCGTTGTTGAACCGGAAGTAACCTGCCTTGTTTTTCCGAACCCCTTCACTCCCGACGGCGACGATGTGAACCCTATGGCGGTATTCAATTTCCCCCATATGTACACGACTATGGGCGAGCTTATCATCTATGATGTCCGCAACAGGGAAGTTTTCCGCAGGGAGATTGCGCCTATCTCCGCTATCGAAGACCTTGTCCAGAGAAGCTGGGACGGCAGGGACAATACGGGCAGGATGGCACCGGAAGGTTTGTATATTTATGTCATCAAACAGGAAAATAAAATTGTTTGCAATGGAACTGTAATACTAGCGCGATAAACGCGATAAAATAGCAACACTGAACGAGGTAATCATGAAAACTATGAGCATAATTGTATTGATAATTCTCTTCAGCCTGCCCCTTTTCGGACAGACCGGGGATGTTTTCTTCAGCGATTTGGCCAAGGATATCGACTGTATGAATCTGGACGTAACGGTATGCGTGATAGATTCTTTCGGATGGCATGTTCCGGATTTGGTAATGTCCGATTTCCATTTTACCGAGGACGGTGATCCGGTTCTTCCGCCGCGAATCACCAAGCTGAACGAGTGCGAGAGCTATTGTTCGGACATCGTCCTGCTCTTCGACCTATCAGGTTCGATGGACGATAATGTCGATTCTTTCGAGACCGCCCTTGCGGAATTCGCCGCCCCGCTGGCGGGTTTGGATTATCGAATAGCCATGGCTGTATTCAATGGATGCCCCGAACAGATTGACGGTGTCCGAATTCTTGTTCATACGGATTTTTCCCTACCGGTTGGAACGACCGGACCCGATGTATGGGCGACCACAACCGATGAGTTCAATCACCTTTTCGCGGCTGTGCAGTTGTATTTCGATTGGCCGTGGAGTCTGCGCGGAAGCGGTTGGGAAGACCAATTCGGCGCATTATGGTGGGCTGTGGATACTTTGGATTGGAGACCTGGTTGCAGTAAGAATGTTGTTATGTTTACCGACGAAGAGGTTCAGGTGGAGACAGCCCCCTGTGTTCCTTTTTACGACGAGGAAGATTCATCTCTTTACAAGATTATGAATTATTGCTTTGCCGAATCGGTTACCTTCTTTGCGGTTTGCCCTGAGGATTCTAACTTCGAATGGTATCCGGCCTCGGGAGATAGCCCGGATAGACAGTATTATACAGGTTTTCGGGAATTGGCCGATACCACAGGGGGAATCTGGAGCGACCTGTTTGCTTCCGATTACAGCGAGATGGTAGGCGAGCTTGCGGAGGCTATAGCCGGGCCTCCATGCTGTTACAGCTTTAGATATATGACTAATTTCTACTGCGTGGATTCCATTACAGTAGGTGTAGATGTAACTATGGGCACGGAGTATTTCGGGTCGAGTGATACATCGTATCTGAGTTTTTGCCAGCCGGAGATACTGCCGATTATTCCGGAGTTTTGTGGCGGAATCACTTCGTGTGAAAATCAGAGGATAGCGGGATTCTTCGAGAATTCTATTTACGGGGATTTGAATCTGACAGATTACATCTTCACCGTGAACGGCGACACTATCGACAGGACGGATGTGATATTTTTAGCGGAAAGCCTAATTTATGAGCCTACCGTCCCGTTTGAGCATATGGATACTGTGGTTTTCGCTTTTCCGAGCTACAGCAATGTGTGGAATTGTGTTGGAAATACTCCGCCTTGCACTTTCTATGTCGATATCGAGCCGCCTTTCATTCTCGACCATTTCCCTGCGGAGGGGGACACGATTCTGATTAACGAGTTTGAGATTTACGGAAGTATCTGGGATGATTTTGCGGGGATCGATCCAGGTTCGGCAGGGCATATAACAGTGCTTCTCGACGGCGACACGGCCATTACATCCGCGCCGGTGTGGACATCGGGGGATACGACAGGGTTCCGCATCGACAGCCTGATTACTTTCTGGGATGGGAATGTTACTGTATGTGTAGGCGGAATTTTCGACATGCCGGACTACGATTACTGCCCGTCGAATGTAATGGCCGACAGTTGCTGGACATTTTATCTGGCGACTTTGGAGAGGCTTGTTTCTTTCCCGATTATGTCGGGTGCGCCCTGCGAGACAGTTCTGGTGCCTCTGGAAATCGACGATTTGGAATACACATCGCTGAATAATGCGGCTATGACATTCCGAGTCGATCCAACTGTGTTGGTGCCTTTGGATGTTATAACTTTGGGCTCTGTAACTGCGGGATGGTTCGTGGATAGTCTGGATATAAATCCTGCCACGGGCGACATTTACGCCGAGATAAGCGGCGCTCAGATAAGCGGGCTTACGGGAGGAGGAATTCTCCTATATTTGAAGGCATATGTGCCATGCAATGCTGTCGGCGGGCGATACTGCGATATCGAAGTCGAAGATTTTTCCTTCAACGAAGGCTACCCGATGGTTACCTGGAACGACGGCTTTTTCATGGTAACCCTCTCCCCCAATGTCTTTTTCTGCGATATTCACCTAAACCGAACGGTTTCGCCCTCCCCCGACGACAATACTTTAACCTTCGGAGCTACTTATAGCGGCACAGACGGTTACGACGCCGGGCTTGATGAAGTCTATATCCCACCGCCGGATTGGTTTGTCGATGGCTGGTTCGATATCGAAGATTCGGCATATCCCTACATAAGCCAGATTCGGCGTGATGTTAAGCACCCGACCCCTACGGTGAGATGGCATTTGATAACCCGTGACGAAACCGACGGCATAGCGCGCTGGAATCCTGCGGGTTTGCCGGAGGGAGAATTCCGTATCGACAGCCTTGTGGATATGAAGCGGGATACTCAGGCCCATTTCGGTTTGAATGATACTCTTCTCATCGAATGGACTCTGCCAGTCATTCAGCCTGATTCGGTTCAGCTTTCTATTGGTTGGAATCTTGTGAGTCTGCCGGTTCTCCCCGCCGGAATGTCCGCGGATGATGTTTTCCCGACTGAATATGGCGTTTTCCATTATAATACGGCCATTTCATCCTACGAGTTCGCTGAGGAAATTCGCGACGGCTACGGATATTGGGTTTTTTCGAATCGCGCCCATTCTTTCCTCTCCGCTGGAAGCCCTCTTAGCGGCTATCGCAGGCAGATTCATAGAGGCTGGAACATTATAGGCGGGATAGATGAGGCTATCGCGGTTTCGGAAATCTCGATGGATCCATCGAGCCTAATTCCGCCGATTTGGGGCTGGGACGGTTCGAGTTATATCTCCGCGGACTCCATTCTTCCCGGCCATGGATATTGGGTTCTTTCCAATGGCGAAGGGGTTCTGCACGCGCCCTCGGCGTATCGGGGCAAGGTATTGAATAGTATTGAGATAGAGAGGGAGGTCGGAATAGACGTTCTCGCGGATGAGCCCTCACCATTGACCCTCTGTTACGCTCCGAAGTCTTCCGAAGGACTCACCATGGGAGATATAGCTTTCCCGCCGACAATTCCGGATGGCGAGGGTCGCAAAGTATATCTGATTAAGGATGAATTCGCTCTGTCCTCGGCATTGTCATCCACCGGGGATTGGCGTTTGGTTGTTGAGGTCGATGCTGAAGTGGCATTCTCGATTCCCGAGGGAGTATCTGTTTCGATTGAAGAGAGGGAATTGGCAGACGGCGAGGTTGTTCAGCTTCGTTCGGGGATTTATCTGCTCAAAGCTCAGAACATAGAACTTCCGGGGGAATTCGATGTTCTTGGATGCGTGCCGAATCCCTTTAACTCGAGCACGGAGATTGTAGTGGCACTTCCGGAGATGGGCGAGGTTTCGGTCGAGTTATACGACATTATCGGACATAAGGTTACTACGATAAAACGCGATTGTTCCGCGGGTATCTCGCGAATTCGCTGGGACGGTTCGGACATGACTGGTGCGGGGGTTTCCTCGGGGCTATATTTCGTTCGAGTTTCTTATGGAACTGAGAGCTTGAGCACACGGGTTATGTTTATTAAGTAATTGTCTATTAAATAGATATACTAATATTATTAAAGGCTTTTCTTAATGAGAAGCCTTTAATATATTGAGGAGTAAGTATATGACAAATTTATCCCCTGCTATTGAACCTGTTGAATATTCAGCTGGAACATTGAGGTTGCTGGATCAGCGGGAACTGCCATTAAAAGAGGTTTGGCTCGACATCGACACCTTGCATCCCCTTCTAGACGCAATAATCACCCTTGCTGTGCGAGGCGCGCCTTTGCTGGGAATTGCGGCGGGGTATGGAGTTCTAATCGGACTGAACGAAATCAATAGCGATTCGGCGGAAGAGCTGATGGCGGGCTATTCGCGGGTGCGGCGGCTTATCGCCGAGACAAGACCAACCGCGAAAAATCTGTTCGGCACTCTAAGACGAATGGATAGAATTGTCCGGAAGGGAAGCTACGAAGATCGCAAAGGCCTTCTGGAAGCTATCGAGGCCGAAGCGAGGGCAATTCATGCCGAGGAGAGGGAATCTTGTATTAGAATCGGCGAACACGGCGCGGACGTTATTCTCGGAAGGACGAGAATCCTCACCCATTGCAACACCGGGGTTCTAGCGACGGGAGGCATCGGAACGGCGTTTGGGGTTATTCACACGGCATTTGCCAATGGAGAGATCGAAAGGGTTTGGGTTGACGAAACTCGCCCTCTACTTCAGGGCGCGCGTTTGACGGCTTGGGAGCTTCACAAGTTGGACATCCCCCATAGTATTATTTGTGATAACACCGCCGCAAGCCTTATGCAGATGGGCATGGTCGATGCCGTAATCACCGGCGCGGACAGGATAGCCATCAATGGCGACACAGCGAACAAAATCGGGACGCTGAACCTTGCGATACTGTGCGATTATTTCGAGATTCCATTCTACATCGCGGCGCCGATTAGCACAATAGATTTCGAGATGGAAAGCGGGGCGGAAATCGTTGTCGAACAACGGGATGGAGATGAAGTTCACGGCTGGGGAGAGAATAAATGGGCTTGCCGTTTCTCGGATGCCCTTAATCCGGCTTTCGATGTCACGCCAGGACGGCTGATTACTGGAATAATCACTGAGACGGGAGTTTACGGATATCCATATTCTAACAGTCTGAAAGGCTTGAATAATGGCTAATTCAATAACTATCAAGAAGATAGGCACGATTCGGTCGCCGTTTAAGGAACTGTCTGGAATGCCGATTCAACCCACGGGAGCTGTGGGCATCAGGGGAGAAATCGAGGTAGATGACGCTTACACGGAGGCTTTGAAGGACCTCGATGGTTTTTCCCATATTATCCTACTCTACCATTTCGATAAGTGCGGGGACTATAAACCTCTGGTCAAACCCTTTCTGGATGAGAATCTGCGGGGTCTGTTCGCCACAAGAGCGCCATCCAGGCCAAATCCCATTGGGTTGTCCATCGTAAAACTCATTGGAATCGAGAAGAATGTTCTGCATATCGAGGATGTGGATATTCTCGACGGCACGCCTCTTATTGATATCAAGCCCTATGTGCCGAAATTCGATTATCGGAAGGATGTTCGTGAGGGATGGCTGGAGTCATCGGGGGATGATGTCCGCAAAACCAGGTCTGACGGGCGTTTCACGTAAGGATTACTCCCGCTTTTTCCGGTCGCGCAATATTTTCGCCCTGTCGATCGATTTATTTCCGAATTTGTCGTGAATGCTGTCCAAAGCTTGTTCGAGGCGTTTGGATTTTTCGATCTCTTCCGTTCCGAATAGGGGCAGTTGCTCCCCCTCCTCCCCAACTATATTGCTGATTCGAATTCCCAGCAGGCGAATGGAGCCTTCCAGTTCGGGCAGGGCGAGTTTCATCGCCTCGCGGAATAGCTCGTCCGAGGTGGAGATGGCTATGGGAAGAGTGTTCGAGCGGGTTATTGTCGTGAAACCGGTGTATCTTATTTTGACAGTAATTGTTCGTCCGGAAACCCCTTTGTCGCGCATTCTTGCGGAGAGTTTATCCGCCAGATAGCGCAGGGTGGTTTTTTTCTGGTCGATGTCCGTAACGTCGGTGTTGTAGGTGGTTTCTTTGGAGATGCCTTTGCGGTCCCCCTCCGATGAGACAGGTCTGTCGTCCATGCCCTGGGAAAGCCGCCAGAGGCCTTCGCCATGGTCGCCGAGTTTTCTTCGAAGGACTTCCAGAGGGGTTTCAGCGAGGTCTTTCACGGTAAATATTCCGAGCCGTTCGAGGGTTTTCTGAGTAGAGGGGCCTACACCCCATAAATCGCGTATTGGAAGCTTGTCGAGGAACTCGCGAATTTCGTCCTTCTCGATTACTACGAAGCCGTTGGGTTTGTCGTGTTCTGAAGCGAGTTTTGCGAGAAATTTATTCGGCGCTACTCCAACCGACGCCACGAGGCCGGTCTTTTCCAGAATTCGCTTCTTGACTCCCCTTGCTGTTTCAACTGGATTGCCGAGAAGCCTCTGAGTTCCGGTTAGTTCGACAAAGGCTTCATCGATTGAAAGGGGCTCCACGGAGGGGCTGACTGAGCGGAGTATTTCGAAAACCATATCGGATATCTCTTTGTAGCGGGCGAAACGCGGATAGAGATAGATCCCCTTCGGGCATAGGCGGTATGCCTCGCCGATAGGCTGGGCGGAGTGAACGCCGAATTTTCTCGCGGCGTAGTTAGCGGCGCTGACTACTCCTCTCCCATCCTCGGGTCTTGCACCCACAATTACGGGCTTTCCGCGCAGAGAAGGGTCGTCCAGTTCTTCCACGGAGGCGTAGAAAGCGTCCATGTCCACGTGCATCACAATTCTGTCGTTCAGTTCAAAATCCACCTTTGACCTTGCCTTTAGACGTTCGCAACGATATAATATATGTCAGAAACTTGAATAAAGAAAGGGTTTTGAAAAAAAGTAAGCTGAAATATCAAACTCAAGGTCGAACATGGCAAATCGCTATGGTTCTGACTCTTGTATTGTGCGCCGGGCTTTTCGGATGGGGTTTCGGAGATGTTGTTATCAACGAGCTGATGTGGATGGGAACCTCCCATCATCAGACGGATGAGTTTTTGGAAATCCGCAACATGACAGGCACACCGGTGGATTTTTCCTCGACGCGATGGTCGATTTACCGTCAGGGGGAATTCATGCTGACCATAGACGAGGGAATTCTGCCGGCATTCGGATATTTCTTGATTTGCAGGCGGGATTCGACCTCGAGTCTTATTCGCGATGCGGACATTATTTCGAGTTTTTTGGTCCTGACCAACAGTAATACTTCGTATGCCCTCTACGCAGGCCCCAGCGATGCCTCTACCCTCCTTGACGTCGCCGACGACGGAATTGGAGTGCCATTATCCGGGCGGTTCGTTTTCTCGGAGGGGGTTTATTGGTCGATGGAGCGTAGTGATCCGCCGGGAGACGGCGCCGAGGCGGAGAACTGGCATGTGGGGTGTCTATCCCGAGGATTTGTCGAGGGTGCTGTAGAGCGGGGAACTCCGGGACATCCAAACTATCGGAATGTCCCGCCGAATCCGATCGATTCGATTCTCATCTCCCCCAGCTTTATAGCCGACGACACTATTGTTACAGCTTATGCTTTCGGAATTCACGACCCGGACTCGGTTCCTGGGCAGGAAATCGTAATTTTCGATTGGCTTATCGATGATAGCCTCGTATGGAGCGATTGGGATTCTTCAGCGCCATATCTATCCATTCTGGACAGCACCAGAACTTTTCCCGGGTCCTATCTGCGGGCTCGCGCCTATGTTTTCGACGGCACGGATTCTTCCGTAGCGGCTTTTTCCGAGCCTTGCGCCGTTCATTTCGAGAAGGGGGATTTGATTGTTAACGAAATCGCCTGGATGGGAAGCAACCTCTCCCCCGATGACGAATGGATCGAGCTTCTCAACAATTCGAACCGGCAGATGGATTTTTCGCGGAATCCTTTTAGTTTAAGTGTTTCAGGCTCAACGAGTTTTGAAATTTTGATCGACGATGGAGTTTTGGCTCGTGGAGGTTTGTTTCTCGTCTCGAAAATGAATCCATCGAGCATAAGTTCCGCCCTGGATGTCGCGCCGAATCTTGTTGAATCGAGTTTAGCGTTCGATGACACCGGTTTCGAGATAGAGGTTACCGATTTCGCGGAATATCTCGTAGATGATGTGTATGCTTTATCGGGGCCATTTGCGGGGGAAAATATTGAAACGGATTCCGTTAAATACACGATGTCGCGGAAAACACCGCCGGGAACCGGTTCGAATCCAGCGAATTGGTTCACTTCCGAGGTTACTTCGGGCTTCAAAAGCGGAAGTATTGAGAGGGGAACGCCGGGAGGCGCTAATACCCGCAATAATCCGCCGATATTAAATTTCGTTGGAGATGCCGGTTACATCGACGACATGTTTCATCCGAATATTGGAAATATGGACAGCTTTTTCTGGTGGCGAGTGAAATACTTCGACGCCGACAACGAACCGCCGGACTCGATTTGGATGATGTTCGACGTTAACGGCGACGGAAACTGGCAACCGGAAGAGTTTTATCCCCTTTTCCGCGAAGACTTTGCGGACAGCAATTACGCGGATGGCGTGGTCTATCGCAGGTGGATGTATGGCCTCAAACCTACGGAGACCGGGGATTTGTTCTCGATTAGAGTTAGCGACGGCAAGACTTTTTCGGGATATGGAATTCCGGCGGAGAACGGCCCGGTCGTCGAGGGGACTTTTCGGTTCACCATTTTCGGGAGGTCTTGGACGCCTGATACTGTATGGGGGCCGCCGTATGATTTGCCGTATGTTCTCACGAAAACTGACGAAATGCCATTTCTGATTCACAGCGGGGATACGCCTTTGGAGGTTGGCCTCGCGATAACAGAGGCGGATATATTCGACCACAGTTCGGACACCTTTTCCTTCTCCCCCGGCGGCTGGAACTTCGTTGACGACCTCGACAGTTCGGGTATCAACCTGTATTCCCTCTCCGCCCTTTTCTTGCCATCTCTGGAAGCCCCCTCGGCAAGCGATTTCAACGATGTTTCGGAGGATCTGCTCACGGGCGAATTCATCTGGTTCGATGGCGACACCCTTGGGCGTCCTTCCGACAGCCTCGATGCAATAATTTGGCCGAAGGACAGGCTCCGGCTTGCTTTCAGACTGGATTTGCCGGAGCAGACAGCGGGGTTTTACAGCGAATGGCGCCATCGTATAACCGTTACTTTGCGGATACGTCCGTCCCTTCCATAAAATATTAGTTAAGAACCTTGAATAGGATCATAAAGTGTCTATATTATTTCAAACGGCAAATTTATTACAGGAGATAAACAATGAAAAATATGAAACGCACTAAAATAATCGCAACCCTCGGCCCAGCAACAGCTTCGCCGGATAAAATTCGAACTCTCGTGGAGAGCGGCGTAAATGCATTCAGGCTGAATTTTTCTCACGGCAGTCATGAAGATCATCTTCGGCTAATCGGCTGGGTAAAAGAGATTCGCGAAGAACTCGATTTGCCCGTGGCGATTATGCAGGATTTGAGCGGCCCGAAAATTCGAATCGGCGAGGTCGGAGATGAACCCATGATACTCGAAACCGGCGACGAAATTGTCCTCGATTCGAGTGTCGAGGAACGGGTGGGCAATGTTGTATCGGTCTCCCACTCGAGATTCGCAGAAGACGTTCAGGTCGGCCACAATCTGCTCCTTGCCGATGGCGCAATCGAGCTTGAGATTTTGGCCATCGAGAACTCGCGAGTTACGTGCAGAGTAATCAACGGCGGTCAGCTGACATCGAAAAAGGGAATCAACTATCCCGTAGGCAGTTTCAGCGTGCCTGCGGTAACTGAGAAGGACATATTCGACCTGCAGTTCGGCCTCGAACACGGAATCGATATGGTCGCGGTTTCCTTCGTTCGAAGGGCGGAGGATGTCGAGTTAGTGCGCTTTAAATGCCGTGAAATGGGGCGTATCGTGCCCCTCGTCGCTAAGATAGAAAAGCACGAGGCCATCGAAAACCTCGACGACATAATCTCCGCCGTCGATGGCGTAATAGTCGCCCGAGGAGATTTGGGAGTCGAGATTCCCCTCGAAAAAGTGCCCGGCACTCAGAAAAAAATCATCGAATCGGCGAATCTGCACGGAAAACCCGTTATCATAGCAACACAGATGCTCGCATCCATGGTGCGTTCGCCGCGCCCGACCCGAGCGGAGGTTACCGACATCGCCAACGCCATCCTCGACGGCGCCGATGCCCTGCTTCTCTCCGAAGAGACCGCTGTGGGGCAGTTCCCAATCAAGGCGATACAGACCATGGTGCGAATCGCGAAAGAAACGGAGAAAGATTACCCCTATGGCAAACTCTTTCCGGAGGGACAATATTCTGACGATATGATATTGCCCATCGAAATCGCTCTAAACGCCGCGGATGTCGCCAATGCTCTCAACGCGCCGGTCATCCTATGCCCTACCAGTTCAGGGTTCACAGCGCGAATGCTTTCGAGGTTTCGGCCGGAAGCTTTGATTTACGCCCTCACCTCCGACGACTCTGTTTATTACAACACCGGACTTTTGTGGGGGGTTATTCCTCGAAAAGTCTCTGAGATAGAGGGTTTCGACGAAAGCCTAATGTGTTCAGCCAAAAAAATGGCGAATTCGGACGGACTTTTGAACGAGGGTGATTATTATGTTCTCACCGCCGGATTCCCCTTTGGGGTGGGAAACCGAACAAACATGATAAACGCGGGCATTTATCGCGAAGAGGACTGCGCGGATATCAGATAGCCGGCGGAGTGAATACGTCGAGGAGGATATTCAGATATATGTTACGAGCCTCGCCACGTCGTTTTCAACGCCGAAAATATTTTTCCTCATTCTTCCCTTTAGTAAGCTGATTGATCGCCCTTTTCATCGATTTGATTAGCTTCTAAGCCGGGTTGATTTTTCCATAGTCTCTCCTTTTCCATATTCTGGGAATATGTTATTAATGATACAAGTTGCCGATATTTTCGACATCTATTCACGATTATTGCCCATATTCCTCTATTGAAAAAAAAGTTTGTTATACATAAAAATTACTTCTTGCTATAGAAAAAAAACTTTCTTTTACAAAAAAAAAACAACTTGCCATAGAAAAAAAACTTTCTTTGACAGAAAAAAAGCTTTTTGCCATAGGAAAAAAGTATTCTTTGACAGAAAAAAACCGTTCTGCTATAGGAAAAGAAGGTTGAAACGCTGAAAACAAGGGGTATTACGGGAAAAAGAAACCTGCATACATTGTCAATAGGCGATTAGAGGATGATTATACGAATCTCGGTCTTTTCATGAGGTCGAGCTTGATATCAAATTTTTTCAAAGAACGCACAGGCAAAAAAATCCCTCCTACCTACGCGACATATCGATTCTTGAAGCCATAGGATAAAAAGAAAAAAACTCCTGTGATTTACGAACGAGATTTCTCTCCGAGTGAAACTCTCCTTGAAATGAGATAAGAAAAGCTCTCAGAAAAATGACATAGGAAAAGGGATTCACCATCTATAGAAATGACAGCAAAAATCCCAACCGCCCCCTCTCCCGATTTCGGGGGAAGCAGAGAGGGGGCCGGCTGGGATTATATTT
>NPIE01001098.1_pt1 | contig 48796 bp, 41 predicted proteins | sample 8637661 | NCBI WGS metagenome assembly NPIE01 (sample SAMN07420842, study PRJNA396082) | bioreactor metagenome | isolation source: sample BA12 brine-fed electro-methanogenic bioreactor BA | place: Japan: Kochi | collected 2016-12-09 | reverse complement strand
CCATGGGTGATTGCGCCTGTCACGCCACGGATCTGAAGCTGCGCTGGGCTGGAGAGACCTTGGCCTTCGCCTTTCTGGAACTGACGCCTGCCTGCAACAATCGCTGTGCGGGCTGTAGCAATGTCTTCGCCGCGCGCCGCATTACTGCGCCGTTGGGGGGAGAAACGTGGCGACAGATCATCACTCATCTTCGCCCGCACATCGCCTGGCTCAAGCTCACGGGGGGGGAGCCTACGCTACACCCCGAATTTGAGGAGCTCATCGCTTATCTGGAAAAGCTCTCCCTCCCCTTCCGGCTGTTGACCAACGGGCGCTGGCCCACGCCCGAGCGCACGCTCGCCACCCTGGCGGACAACGGGGCCCTGGAGAGCCTGCTCATCTCCCTGCACGGCCCCGACGCCGAGGCCCACGAGGCCTTTGCCGGGGTGCCCGGCTCCTTTGCCGAAGCCGCGACCGCCGTCCGGCTGGCGGCGCGGGCTGGACTTCGCGTAGCGACCAGCGTGGTGATCACCCGCCACAACTGGGATTGCGTCGAGGCGACCGTCGAGCGAGCGCTGGCCCTGGGGGCCGATCACATTGCCTTCAATCGCTATATCGGCCCGCCCCTGCCGCTTCTGGAAGCAACCCCCGAGCAGTCCCTCCACGCGCTCGAGACCCTCTTTGCCCTGCTGGAGGAGGGGGCTCCGGTGCGGCTGGGCACGCCGGTGCCTCACTGTCTGGTGCCCAACGACGGCGACCCCTGCCTGGCGGGGCAGGCCTTCGTCACTGTCGATCCCTGGGGCAACGTCCGCCCTTGTAATCACACCGCGCTGATCGTGGGTAATCTGCTGCGGCAGCCGGTGGCGGAGGTGCTGTCCGCGCCGGCTCTGCGGTCGTGGGCGGAGAGCACGCCCGCGATGTGCGAAGGCTGTGCGCTCTGGGCTTCCTGCGAGGGGGGCTGCCGTGCGGAGCAGCAGTGGCTGGCGGTCAGGGAATGCCGGTTAGCAGTTGATGCTCTGGGATGAAGGAGCCCCCCTACGGCGGGTGCTCGTCTGTGCGCCGGGTGCCGCATATCGGGAGCCGGGCGCGCTCGCGGCCCACAACCTGACCGCCCGGGCCGACGCTGTCCAGGCCGCGCTTCAGCACGCAGCGCTGCGGGCCGCGCTGACCACCTTCGGCGCCGAGGTGACTCTGCTGGATGAGCTGCCCGGTCACCCCAACAGCGTCTTCGTGCAGGATCCGGCTCTGATGACCTCCGAGGGCTACGTGCGGCTGCGGATGGGACTTCCCACCCGGCGCGGCGAGGAGGCCTGGCTGGCGGAGGCCCTGGCGGCGTTGGGCCTGCCGGAGATCGGGCGCATCGAGGCGCCGGGCACCGTTGAGGGCGGCGATGTGATCCTGGCGGGGGAGGTGGCTTTCGTTGGGCGCTCCTCTCGCACCAACGCCGAGGGCTGCGCCCAGCTGGCGGCCCTGCTGCGCGCTCTAGGCCACGAGGTCCGCATTGCCGACGTGCCTCCCCCTTCTCTCCACATCGGTGGCATGATGAGCGTCGTCGCTCATCGGCAGGTGGTAGCTGCCGCCGGTATCTTCCCCGAGGGCTTCTTCGACGGCTTCGATGTGCTGTCGGTCCCCTGCACCGACTTTATCAGCGGGAACGTTATCACCCTAGGGCCGGGGGAGGTCATGGTCGGCGCCCACGCCCAGACGACGGCGTCGGTGCTACACCGGGCCGGGCTGCGTGTCCATCGGCTGGAGCTCTCGGAGTTCGTAAAGGGCACCGGCGGGCCCAGCTGCCTCGTCCTTCCCGTGGCGCGGGAAGCCTGAACCTTTCTCCTACCAAATCCCCATTCGGGTGTATAATACGCGCCATCTTATGGGAGGAGCAAGCACGACTATGGTAGAAGCCATCGAATTCACGACCAATTACGGAGATTTGAGCACCGACCGCGGATTCCAGTTCGAGTTCTTCTGCAATCGCTGCGGCACCGGTCATCGCACTCGCTTCACTTCCTGGGCCACAGGGACTGCCTCCTCGGTTCTGGATGCAGCCAGCAGCATGTTTGGCGGCGTCTTCAACCGCGCCTCGGATCTGGGGCAGCGGGTCCGCTCGGCGGCCTGGGAGCGCGCCCACGACGAGGCTTTCGCTAAGGCTTCAGAGGAGATGCGGCCCAGCTTTGCGCAATGCCCCCGCTGCTCCAGCTGGGTCTGTCGCAAGAGTTGCTGGAACACCAAACGGGGCCTCTGCAAAGCCTGTGCCCCCGATCTGGGGGTGGAGATGTCGGCGGCGCAGGCCAGCCGTTCCGTCGAAGAGGTCTGGGCGCACGCTGCCATGGCGGAGGAGGATAAGCACCTCACCGCAGCGGATTGGCGGCAGACCATCCGCGCCGGTTGCCCGGAGTGCGAAGCGCCCCTGCCCTCGAACGTCAAGTTCTGTCCGGAGTGCGGGGCCAAAGTTCAGTCGGCGAAGCACTGCACGGAATGCGGGACGCAGCTGGGCGAAGGCGTCAAGTTCTGCCCGGAGTGCGGGACCAGATCCGGCGGGTAAGGTTCCTGCACCGGGGGGTGCAGGAGCTAGAAGAATTACAGCAAACCGGGCCTCTCGACAGAGGCCCGGTCTTTTTCGAGGTCGATGATGGGGCTCTCAGCCGGCAAAATGCAGCGCGTCCACCGGGCAGCGCGTCAGGCAGAGGCCGCAGCGCGCGCACAGTTCAGGGCGCAGGCGGATCCGCTTCTCCTCCAGGTAGAGGGCGTCATAGACGCAGCTGGTGACGCAGCGCCCGCAGCCGATACAGCGCTCGGGCAGCAACTTCGGCGGCTGCTCCATCTTCCGGGTCGGTTGGCGCAATGCCAGCCCCTGTACCTCCGCCACCGAGGTGTAGTGGTGCTGGTCCAGCCAGCGCCCGAGCTGCCGGGCGAGCCTGCCGAAGATCTCCGGGCCCTGGGTGATGGCTGCCGTGCAGACCTGGACGGCAGCCGCCCCGGCCATCAGGAACTCGACGACGTCGGCGCCGGTGGTGATGCCGCCGACGCCGATGATGGGGATGTCCACTACCCGCGCCACCTCGTGGACGACGCGCAGGGCCAGCGGCTTGAGCGCCGGGCCGGAAAGCCAGCCGTAGCCATTCTCGCTCCCCATCCAGGGGCGACCGCCATGTTCGATGTCGAGGCTCAGCGTCGGCCCGAAGGAGTTGACGGCGATGATGGCGTCGGCGCCGGCCTCCTGCGCGGCAACGGCGGCGCGGTGCGCGTCACGGAAGGGACTCAGCTTGACGAGCACCGGTACCTCCAGCGCGTTTTTGGCGGCGCGGATGGCGTCCTGCATGGGGCGGGGGTCGTCGCCGATGTAGTGGGTGCTCAGTTCCACGGCGTCGGCGAAGGGCGCGACCTGGGGGGCCAGCGTGCCGATATCCCCGGCGCTGTACCCCAATCCCACGATCAGGGGTAGTCCGGCTTCCTCGGCGGCGGCGCGGGCCCGAGGGTACTCCTCCGCCAGCCACTGCTCCGGCGGCAGCTCCGACCACCGCTCGACGTTAAGGAAGTAGCTCTTGAAATCGGCCATGTTGGGTTGGGGGACCCAAGCGGCCTGGGTGGAGATGGTCTTGGCGACCAGCGCCGCGGCGCCGCCCTCGGCGCAGGCTGCGATGGCAGCTGCGTCCCGCCCCGGCGGTCCCGCGGCGGGCATGATGGGATGCTTCAGAGTAAACTGCAGTAGCTGTGTGGTCAGCGTGCTCACGACTAGACCTCCAAAAAGGGTAGGGACGCCTCAGCGAGGCGTCCCCTCCGCCTATAAGCGTGGTTGGGCAGCGTTCGCTCCGCCTGGCCTTTAGGCCGGGGCGAAGGTGTCGATCATCAACTTGGGATCACCCAGGGGGTAGAGGATGGGGCAGGTGGCGCCGTGTTCGACGTACTCCATGACCTGCTCCACGGCCTCCTCCGGGGTGCCGGTGGCGCTGATGCGCAGCACCAGCTCGTCGGGCACGTAGACCATCGCCTTCTCGATCTGCTCCTTGGTGGCGGGCCAGCCGAGGATGGACTGGATCTTCTTGACCGTCTCCTGATCGACGCCGCTGGCCTTGGCGATGTGGGGCTGCTGGGCCAGGTACTGCGTCAGGAGCATCTTGGCACCGCGAATGGCCTCGGCGCGATCCTCATGTACCGAGCAGACGATGAGCTGGGGGCGGTCGAGGTCGTCAAGGGTGCGTCCGGCCTTGCGGGCACCTTTTTCCAGCTGCTCCAGGGCCATGTCGTTGTACTCCGGCGGAACGCAGTAGTTGAGCACCGCGCCGTCAGCGATCTCGCCGGTGAGCTCCATCATCTTGGGGCCGGTGGCGCCGATCATGATCTCGACGTTGCGCGGCTCGGTGCGTCCGTGAACTACGTCCAGCGTGATGCCATCGACGTGGTGGAACTCGCCGTGATAGGTGACGGTTTCCATGGCCAACAGGCGGCGCATCACCTCGACGGTCTCGCGCATGGCGGTGAGGGGCTTACGTCGGTCGATGCCCACATTCTTCGCCAGGGGATCCCACCAGGCGCCGATGCCGCAGATGATACGGTCGGGCGCCAGGTCGTCCAAGGTGAGGAAGGTCGCCGCCAGCAGGCCGATGTTTCGGGTCCAGTTGTTGATGACGCCGGAGCCGATCTTGATGCGGTCGGTGACGGCGGCGTAGGCAGCCATGGGCACGATGGCGTCGCGCACCAGACGGCTTTCGGCCTGCCAGACAGCCTCGAAACCGCGTTCTTCGGCATATTGGGCGTAGTCCATTCCATCGCGGATGGGATGGGCGTCCTGCAAATACAACGCTACTCGGGATATTCTGTTCTGTGGCATATGTACCTCCTTGGGATAGAGTAGATTTAGCGAAACAAGTCCTGGTCCGGGGGACGCTGCATCTCGACGGCGCGGCCCTCTCCGTGCGGGTAGGCGGCGCCCCGGATAAGAACGACGGGCAGGCGCTCGGCAGCCTGTCCCGCCACAAGACCGGCGGCGGCGGCGAGCTCGTCAGCGCGAGCCACGGTGGTCACCCGCAGGGTGTAGCCGAACATGTCCGGCTCTCCGCGCAGGTCGGCAATCGGATGCATGCCCGCGACGCCCAACGCTACGTTGACCGTCCCCTCGCGCCAGGGGCGTCCGTGGGTATCGCTGATGATGACGGCGACGTCGGCGCCGGTGGCCTCCCGCAGGCGGGCGCGCAGCCCGGCGGCGGAGGCGTCGGGATCGTCGGGCAGGGGAAGGGCGATCTCGCCCTCCGGCCCGGCGACGTTGGAGCGATCGACGCCGGCGTTGGCGCAGATCCAGCCGTGCTTCGTCTCCGTGATCAGCACCGGCCCCCGCTGCCGGACGACGCCCCGCGATGCGCTCAAAATCACCTCGACGAGGCGCGGATCCTTGTCGGTGGCTTCGGCCAGGGCCTGCGCCGCTGCCGAAGGCGCAACCTCCGCCAGGGGCACGGCACACCCTTCCGCCTTGGAGATGATCTTCTGCGTCACGACGAGCACGTCCCCCTCCTGCAAGATCAACCCTTCGCGCTCCAGCGCCTCCAGGATCAGCCGCGCGACGTCGCTGCCGGGTTGTACGTCGGGAATCCCCGGCAGGGCGAAGAGGGAGACGGCGGGTTCGCTCATGCCTCCGGCAGCCCGGTGATGCGGATGCCCGAGCCGGGCACCTTGTAGCGGATGTTGATCCCGATGAGCAGGGAGGTGAGCCCCTCGACGACCTTGGCGTTGACCAGGGGCCCGGCGTCGACCCCCCGGGTGCCGGCATCCTCCGCCAGCCGGATGGCGATCTGCTTCGCTTCCTTGTCGTCACCGCAGACGAGGACGTCGCAGTTTACGGGATGGTCGAGCGGTTCCAGGTTGTGGGCGCCCACGTTCTGGAAGGCGGCGACGACCCGCACTTCCGGTCCCAGCAGGGCCTGGGCCTGCTCGCAGGCGGAGCCTTCGGGCGGTATGTAGGCCCGCGCGACCTTGGGAGGCTTCATCGCCACCGTCACGTTGACGAGCACTTTACCCTGCAACGTTTCCTTGAGGCTTTCCAGCAAGGGATTCTGGGCGCTGTACGGGACGGTAAGGACGGCGATCTCGCAGGTGCGGGCCGCGTCGCTGTTCTCCAGCCCCCGCACGAGCTCCCGGCCCAGCTTTTCGTTGACTTCGGCGGCGACGCGCTGGGCCTTCTCCGCCTGACGGGAGCCGATGATGACGGTGTGCCCGGCAGCGGCCCAACGCAGGGCGAGGCCGGGGCCCTCGTTGCCGGTCCCGCCCAGAATGGCGAGGGCGTAGGTGTCTTTATCCATGGTCTCTCCTCTGGTGCTAGATGGGTCTGGTATCGTTTGTCAGATGTATGACATCATTGTACAGGAAAACGGGCGAGAATCCAATTGCCAGTTGACCTTTCCCGTGGTAGAATGGGCAGACTTTGGAGGTTCTACATGCATGAAACAAATCCCGTTTATATGACCGAGGAAGGTCTACAGCAGTTACAGGAGGAGCTGGACGAGTTGATCAACGTCCGGCGTCCGGCCCTGGCGGAACGTCTGCACTTCGCTATCAAGCAGGGCGATCTCTCCGAGAACGCCGACTATATCCAGGCGAAGGAGGAGCAGGGCTTTTTGGAAGGGCGCATCCTCGAGTTGCAGGAGATGCTGCGCAACGCGCAGATCATCCGCAAGAGTGCGGTTTCCAGTGGGTTGGTGGAACTGGGATCGCACGTGACCGTCCGGGAAGAGGGTACGGACGAGCGTGAGGTCTATCACCTGGTCGGCCCGACAGAAGCGAACCCGGCCCGGGGTAAGATTTCCTACGTCTCGCCGTTGGGCAAGGCGCTGCTGGGGCACAAGGTAGGCGATGAAGTTGCTGTGAGTGCTCCGGCGGGCGAGATCCGCTTTGAGATTCTGGCGGTGGAGTAACCCCGCTCTAGCTGAGGGATAGCGAAAGCGGAAGCCTCAGGCTTCCGCTTTCTGCTTGTTGCGTTCTGACAGATCAACGGCGGGCCCGCAGCTCGTCGATCTCCTCGCGGATGGATTCTAGATCGCCCAGGCCCAGGTAAACGATGGCATAGCGGATATAGGCCACCTCGTCCAGATCTCGCAACTCGTCAATGACGAGATCACCAATCACCCGGCTGGAGACCTCGGCGCGACCACTCTGGCGCAGCTTGTATTCCACCCGGTCGGCAATGCGTTCGATCTGCTCTGCCGAAATTAGACGGCGGGCGCAGGCTACTTTGAGGCCGGAGAGGATCTTCTCGCGGTCGAATTCCTCACGGCGCTTATCCCGCTTGATGACCAGGGGGTTGGTGAGTATGGGGCGTTCGACGGTGGAAAAACGTTCCTCGCAGCTCTTGCACTCGCGGCGCCGGCGCATATTACCCTGGGCGTCACGGCGCGTGTCTACCACTCGGGTGCGTAGAGAGTCACAATAAGGACACTTCATGGGGTCCCCTTTCCTGCCGTCCCGCTGCTGGTTTGGGGACGGGACGTTGATTGGCAGAGGGGATTATAGCACGCGTGCCTGAATAGGCAAAGCGCGCGGGCGTCTCAGCAGGCGTCAGGAGGTCGGCGTGATGAGGGCTCCGGTGAGCGCTCAACAAGCAGGCGGGGAACCGGGGGGACGCGGTTCCCCGCCCCAAATGAGCTCCCGTGCGATCTATTCGACCAGGCTCACGGCGCCCATCTCCCAAGGCTCGGGCGGACGGGGGATAGCGGTCCCGTAGGGATCGCTGCACCCTTCGCATTCGACGCGGACCCTGATGAACTTGGCATCGTTGGGGAATCCGTCCAGTTTCGTCTCCCAGCCCATGACGCGCACACAGCCAAAGGCTGTGACCCAGTAGTTGACGCCCGACGTGCAGCCGCCCCCGCTGACCTCGCACCCGGCAGCTGTGAAGAGGGGAATCTGCACAACGTCGCCAATCCGTAGATTAACAGGTTTCTGCATCGAAGACACCACGCCGGGCCGTCCGGCGACGCAGGTGGGCACCTCCAGGTACCCATCGCTCTGTTCGATCCGGCAGCTGAGCTCGTCGGCCCCGCAGCCCTGGCCCTTGTCACACTCGTCCCGGAAGGGGTAGCGGGCCGCGGTGAAGTCCAGCCAGCCGCGATCTCCACCTCCCAGGACGTCGTCAACGCCGTCGCCGTCGATGTCACAGTTCACCTCGGAGCAGTCGATCTTGTCGCTGGTCCACACGTAGAAATCCTTGCCACAACCGGCGCCGTGATTGAAGATATCGACAAAACTATTGTACTCAAAGGCCACGGGCCACAGCCCGGTGCCGCTCTGGGCCGCCCCGCAGACCGCCGAGGCACGGGCGTTCACATCGATCGTCCGGAAGCCGATGACGCCGGCGAGGAACGTGTCCACCGTCTTGGAAGCGACGACGGTCACGGTCACGTTCTGGGTGACGGTGATCAGGGCGTCATCGGCTCCGTTGCGCGCCACGGTGTAGTCCGTCGCCGCGTTGATGGCTTCCTGGGTGCTGCCGCTGCCGAAGCAGAGCTCCCCCGCCCCCGCCAGTGCACCGGTGTCGGCGGCGTTCTGCATCTTGCGGCGTTGCTGGTAGACGTTGCCGGCATCCACCGCCAGCGCCAGAATGGCGACCAGCGCGAGGAGCGCCAGCGCTACCAAGACCAGCACCTGTCCTCGCTGTGATTGTCTTACGTTTCTCATTTCTACCCTCCTGTTCCCTACCTGCTGGGTGTCGTCGCCCCCAGTCCCGGCGAGGGCTTGCAGTGTGCTCGTTCTTGGAGCCCGCCCATCTCTGCTATGGCTCGTAATCCTCGAATAACATGATCTGAACGTCGGTGCGCATGGGCAGTTCCTCCAAGCCGATCAAGCCCCCGATGAAGCTGGTCATGGTGTACTGCACCGTTACGGTGAGGGGCGCGTGGGCGCTCCTCAGGGTGAGCTCGGGGCCGATGGTGATCCTGGCATCTCCCGAGCCCTCATCCAAGTCTACCCCGCTGTTGGCGGCTTCGGCAACGACTGCGTCCTTGATGAGGTCATCGACGCCGGTCTGCTGAGGTAGCCGCGTGGCCCGTCGCGCTCCCTCACGGGCGGCGTTGGTGATGGTGATGTAGCTGTGGAAGGCGCGCCCGATATCAGCGACGCCCACCAGCAGCAGCGCCAGGAGGAAGAGGACCAGGGCGGTCTCGACGAGATTGGACCCCTGCTCAGAAGTTCCCTTCAGCCTGGAGAGGACTGAACGCGAACTGTTCATCGAAATGCTACCTCCTTCCCTTCCTATCTGCCCCGCTGGACATATTGTCGTTCGGGATTGAAGAGCGTCGGCGGCAGTTGGATACCGGCAGTCTCGATCTTCTCCATGAAACGGGGGCGGATGCCCAGCGCCGTGAAGTAGCCCTGCACCTTGCCATTGCGCACTCCGGTCTGCATGAAGCGGAAGACGTCCTGCATCACGATGACGTCGCCCTCCATGCCCTGGACCTCGGAGACGTGCGTCACCTTGCGGCTGCCGTCCGCCAGACGGTCCAGATGGACGATGAGATCGAAGGCCGAGGCGATCTGCTCCTGGATGGCCCGCAGCGGCAGATCCATCCCCGCCATCAGGGCCATGGTGGCGACGCGGGAGAGCGTGTCTCGGGGTGAGTTGGAGTGGGCCGTGGTCAGAGAGCCATCGTGCCCGGTGTTCATCGCCTGCAACATATCCAGAGCCTCACCGCCCCGGACCTCGCCCACCACGATGCGGTCGGGCCGCATCCGCAGCGCGTTGATGACCAGCTGGCGGATGCTGATCTGTCCCTTGCCCTCCACGTTGGGGGGGCGGGATTCCAACCGCACGACGTGGCGCTGGTTCAGCTGAAGCTCCGCGGAGTCCTCGATGGTGATGATGCGCTCGCGGTTGGGCAGGTAGTTCGAGAGGGCGTTGAGCAGTGTCGTCTTCCCCGTGGATGTTCCGCCCGAGATGACGATGTTCAGCCGTCCCTGGACACAGGCGTTCATGAAGTCTGCCATGGGCTGGGTTAGGGTCCCCTCGCGGATGAGATCTTCTATATTGAAGACGGCCCGCGCGAACTTGCGGATGCTGATGCTGGGGCCGTCGATGGCGAGTGGGGGGATGATGGCGTTGACGCGGGAGCCGTCAGGCAGGCGGGCGTCGACCATGGGGCTACTCTCGTCAATGCGGCGTCCCAGTGGCGAGACGATTCGGTTGATGATGTGCATCACTTCTTCGTCGTTCTTAAACTGGATGCCGGTTTCCTCCAGGATGCCGGCCCGCTCGACGAAGACCTGCGCCGCGCCGTTGACCAGAATCTCCGTTACCGTCTCGTCCTGCAATAGCGGCTCGATGGGACCGTACCCCAGGACATCCGCGACGATCTGCTCGAAGAGCAGGTTGCGGTCGCTGCGGCTCATGGGGAGCCGCTCCTCCTGCAGAGTTTCGATGAAGAGCTGCTCCAGCGCCCGCCGCACACTCGCGGCATTATTGGCGTCCACGTTCGCCCCCAGCTCGGCGAGCAGCCGATGCTGGACCCGCTCCCGGATCCGTTGGTAGGTCTGGCCCTGGGCCGAGGGTGGAAAGCCGTTGGTGGCCTGCGGGGCGCGGGTGACGGTGGGGGTTTCTGCGATCCCGTTATTGCGTCTGCGCATGAAAAAGCTCCTTCCTGTTGCGTTGTGGAGACGTCATTTGACCCAGACAGGGTCGTACTCGTCCCACCGCGTGTTGCTGATATTGGTGACTCGTGTGCCGTTGGCGTTCATTACGTAGATCTGCTTGAGACCAGAGCGATTCGACCAGAAGACGATGCGGTTACTCTCGGGTGCCCAGCTGGGGTGCCGGTCCCACTCCCAGGGATTGGCGGTCAGAGGTTGGGCGTTGCTGCCGTCGGCGCTGATGATCCAGATGTCGTCGTTGTCGACGGCGTCGGAGACGAAGGCAATCCGCAGCCCATCGGGCGACCAGGCCGGGTGGGAGCTATCGCCATCGAGATCGGTCAGCTGCTCGAACCAGCGCTCGCCCTCTCGCTGTTCCGGCGGGATGGTGATGAAGAGCTGCTGGAGAGGATTATGGGGCGCGACGGGTTGGGCGAAGGCGAAGCGATCGCCCTCCGGCGCGTAGCGCTCCTGATCGACCAGATTCTCGAACTCCTCCCGCAGTTCGGCGGAGCGTCCCAACCGCTGGCGCTGGGTGCCGTCGGGATTCATGACCCAGAGCTCCCCCACGTTGGGATAGTCGGCCTTAAAGACGATGCGATTCCGATAGGAGGAGAGGGGCTGGGGGGTAGGGGGCGGACCGGAGAGCTCTGGGCGCGGGGTGGGGGTGGGGGTAAGGAGGGGTTGGACGTAGAAGAGCCGCCCATCGGCGAAGGCCGTATCCTCCACGGGAAGATTCTGGGCCTTGCGGTATTGCTCGTAGGCGAGGTAGTTATCGCCGGCTGCCCGGTAGAGATCGCCGCTGCGGATGTAGGTTTCGTAGAGCAGTTCGAGCACCACGCCCCCCAGGTAATCGGGGCGGGTGTCATAGACCCAACGGAGTCGCGTCGCGGCCTCGAGCCAGCGCTCCTCGTAGTAGGCCTTCTGCCCTTCGAGGAAGAGTTTGAGTAACTGCTGCTCGCGCCCGGCCTCCTGGCTGCGTGGGCGGAGGCCCAACGCCTGGTTATAGTAGGCCAACGCCTGTGAGAGGTCCTCCAGGTTGGGGGGGCGCTGCTCCACGATGGCGTTGCCTGCCGCCATGTAGAGCTCAAAGAGGCGGGTTTCGACCGTCTCCTGTTCGTAGGTGAGGTTGTGCTCGCGCAGGGCCGTGTACGCGGCGATGGCGGCGGAGACGTCACCCGCCTCGTAGGCAGCGTTCGCCTCCTCAAGCCGCTGCTCCAGTGACTTGGCCTCCTCGAGCGCCTGGATCCGGAAGCGCAGATCACGGTAGCCGGGGCGCAGGGCTGCCAGCTCCAGGTAGGCTTCCAGTGCGTCCTGCTCCTCGCCGGCTTCATCCAGGCGTACGGCCTCCTCGTAGCGGGCCGCAAAGGCGCGCTCTGCTTCGATCTGGGCCATGCCCTCCTGTGCCGCCTCGTGCTCGGGCCGGACCCCAAGGATCACGTCGAAGCGCTCTTCTGCGGCTGCGAGATCGCCACTTTCCAGAAAGGCCTGGGCCTCGACGAGCACTTCTTCAAGGCGTCGGTTCTCCTGCGCCTGCTCGATCATGGGCCTGACCGTGCCGATGAGAAGCTGGCCTCCGAGGTAGACGAGAAGGCCCAGGAGCCCGATCACGGCAACGCGCAGTAGGAGGGGCCAGAGGCGCACTGCGACGAGCCGGCCACGGATCTTGCGCCCGGATTCGAGCTCGGAGCGCAGACGCGCTTGCTCGAGTGCCCGTATGATGGCGGGGCTCTCGGGGTACTCCTCCTCCAGGGTCTCGAAGGTAGCAATAGCTTGTGCCCATTCCCCCTGTTGCAGGTGCTTCAGCCCCTCATTGTAGCGGGGGTCTAGCCGGGGGGAGGGCAGGGTGTGGGCTGTGGTGGTCACGCGATCTTCCTCCTCATAGAAATGGTCAAAAGCCTCAAGCCGACGGTCGCAGAGCGGGTCATTTCATAGATCACGTCAGCCTCCCATACCGCCCAGTGCCTCGAAGAGTCTGGGGATGCCCGGGCCGAGCAGCACTACCAGCAGCGCCGGGAAGATGAGGAAGACGAGGGCAAAAACCATCTTGACACTGGCCTCCCGCGCCAGCTCTTCCGCGCGCTGGCGCCGGCGCAACCGCACTTGGGCGGCCTGGGTGTGGAGCGTGTGGGCGATGCTGACGCCCAGCTCGCTCGACTGAATGAGCACGCCGACGAAGGTGCGGAGCTCCTGGACCCCGGTGCGTTCTGCCATCCGTTGCAGAGCTACGTTACGGGGTGTGCCCACTCGGATCTCCAGCACCACCCGGTTCAACTCCTCGGTCAGGGCGTTGTTCCACCGTTCGCAGACCTTGATGATGGCCGAGTCCAGTGCCAGCCCGGCGTCGACGCTGACGCTGAGGAGATCCAGTGCGTCGGAAAAGCGGCGGACGATCTCCTGCTTTCGGGCGTCGGCCTTGGAGCGGAGCCAGAGTCGCGGCGTCACAAAGCCGAGGACTGCGAGGAGAAGCCCGTTCCGAAGCAAGGCGACCTGCGGCGTCTGGGCCAGCAGTCCCAAGAGCTGGGCAATTAGGAGATAGCCTCCTGCGAAGAGCACCACGGCCAGAATTTGCAGCCCCATGATGTCCGGAACGGTCAGCCCGCCCGGGTTCCCCGCTTCCAGCAGCTGGCGCTGGATGCGTTGTACGTCCCGCACGGGGGTGAGGCTGGCCGCTGCTCTGAGCAGCTGGCGCAGGAAGGGTAGGGCGGCTCGTTTCAGAAAAGAGGGTTGTAGCTCCAGGTCCTCAATGAGATCGCCTTCGCCACCCAGGTACCCGCTCAACCGGCTATCCGTAGCGACCTCGGCCAGCGAGGGGGCCACGGCGAACCAGAGGCAGATGACGGCCAGGGTGGTCAGCGCTGCGAAGGTCCATGGAGAGGAGAGGATGTCGATGGCCCAGAGGCGTTCAATAAGGGCGGTGAGCATTTCTGGATTCATGACTACACCTCGATATCCACGATGCGCCGAATGATCAAAAAGCCCAAGAGCTGAAGCCCCACGGCGGTGACGGGTAGCAGGCGGACCCAGCCCGGGCGGAAGAGGTCGCCCACGTAGTCAGGATTCACCAGGAAGACGATAAGGCCCACTACCAGGGGCAGCAATCCCAGGACGTAGCCGGTCAGGCGCTGCTGGGCCGTCAGCACGCGGATTTCGCTGAGCATCCGGAGGCGGTCGCGGACGGTGTCCTCGATGATCTCCAGGGTCTCCACCAGGTTACCTCCGGTCTCCGCCTGGATGTTGATGGCCACCACGATTAGATTGAAGTCGTCGGAGCCGATACGTCCTACGGCGTCTTCCAGGGCGCGTTGCAAGGGCAGCCCCAGATTGATGGCACGGGTGACTTTTTCCAGCTCCGTCGATGCGGGCGCACCCACCCGCTGGACGACCAGCTCGAGCGCCTGGTTGAGACCATAGCCGGCCCGCAGAGCCCCGATAAGCAGGGTCAGGACGTCGGGCAGCTGTTGCGTAAAGGCCCGCAGCCGTCGTTGCTGGCGCAGACGTAGGTAGAGCAATGGAAGCGTGCCCAACACGGCGCCCAGCACCAGGCCAAGGATCGCGTTCACGCGCCAGATGCCCACGGCGAGGCCGCTGAGGCTCAAGGCGATCACAATAAGCAAAAATTCTGTGGCGGTCAGGGGTACATCCGCCTGGCCGAGGGTCAGCGCCAGCCGAGGGCCCATCCCGAAGGAGGCGAGAAAGTTTCTCAGCGTGGATCGTCCGTAGCGGGCCCGGGGCATCGCCAGGGTCGCGCTGCCACTTTGCCGGGTTTTCATGCCGTATTTGATCAGCCGTTCCTCGACGGGATCGCGTTGTTGCAGCAGAACCCAGAGAGACATGAAGAAGAGCAGGACGGAGAGGCCCGCTAGCAGCGCTGCGAGGATGGATGCGCCCATCAGCATTGGAAATCACCTCCTGAGTATTCGAACTACTTCTCTGACGAAGACGTGAACAGCCGACCGAAGAATCCCGTTTTTGAGGGCTCTTCGGCCTGAGCCGGAGCGTGAGGTCCCCGCCCATTGGATTGTCCCTCGTTGCTCAGGGCCTGGGCGACCTTGCGGATGGCGCGGCCTACTGCGCTGCGCGAGTGGGTCAGACTCAGCGGCACGCCCCGGTTCACCGTCGCCGTCACCAGCGGCTGGTCATCAGGCACGGAGAATCCGACGGGCACCCCCAGGCGTTGTTCGATGTCGGAGGCGCTGATCCCGCCCCGCAGGCCTGCCCGGTTCAGGATGAGCCAGGTCTTCTCTGTGGGATAGCCTTCGTCGGCGAAGTGCGAGAGCATCAGCCGGGTGTTGCGCAGCCCCACCATCTCCGGCAGCACTGTCATCACGATACGATCGGCGCCGTCGAGGAAGGCAAAGGCTGTCTCATCCATGGGCAGGCCCAGATCCACAATCACCCAGGGGAACATGCGCTTGAGCATCACCAGAATATGCTGCACCTGGGGCAGAGTCAAGGGTGACGTGAGGTCCGCCGGCGGCGGTGCGAGAAGCACCTTCAGTCCTGAGGCGTGCTCCGCCAGGACGCTCTCGATCAGCACCTGATCGAGGCGGGAGAGCTTGGGCAGCAAGTCGGCCACGTTGCGTTCCGGGTCCAGGTTGAGGGCTACGTCGAGTGCGGGTGCGGCGTAGTCGGCATCTACCAGGACCACCGGGCGGTCGTCGATCTGGCGCAGGTTGATGGCAGTGTTGACGGCGAGCATCGTGCGCCCCGTGCCCCCTTTCGGCGCACAGAAGACGACGATCCGTCCGCCCACGCCTTCCACGCTGCCCGGCTCGACCGGGGGGACCCGCTGCCAGGCGAGCACCTGGTGGAGCGTCATGACCAGCTCATCCTTCTGGAAGGGCTTAGTGATAAAACTCCGGGCGCCCACTAGCACCGCCTGACTGGCATCGCCAGCCTGCTCCTTATCCACCACAAAGAGAATGACAGCGCTGGAGACAGAGGCGGCGAGTTTGCGAATGATGGGAATGGGATCTGCCCCTTCCAGATCGTTATCGACGAGGATCAGGTGGGGCAGGAGATCCTGGGCTCGGACGAAAGCCAGGTGGGGTTGCGAGACCCAATGCAGGCGATAGGGGCGGGTCATCCCGGCGGATAAGACCCGCGCCAGCTCGTCGTGTACATTCTCGTCAGTGGTGATGAGCAGCAATTGTAACGTCTGCCCTGGCATGATACTGGTCAAGGTTATACCTCCCTTACTTTACATGGGTCGGGGCCGTAGAGTTAGGGCACCGTATTGCCCGGTTGAATATACCCGTTGATCAGATAGTCGAGATCGACGGGCTCAACGGAGAAGCGTCCTTCTGCGTCGGGTGCTCGCAGCACCAGATCGACAGTGGCGCCCGCATCTTTCATGTACTTGAGCACCAGCGCTTCCTGAGGGCTCAAGGCCAGAAGCAGCCCTCGCGGGCCACCCACCTGCTGTCCCTCCTCGTTGATCTGGTGCACGACCTCCGCGATGGTCACATTTTGAAGCAGACTGAAGGTCACTGTCTCCGTGGCTTCACCCTGCTCATCATCCCCCTGAGTGTTCTCCGGCTGGGAGCGACCGGGCAGAAAGCCGGTATCCCGGTCCACAGGCAGCGCGTAAGTGAAGAGGAAGTCGACCCGATCCCCGGACTTGAGGACGTTGAGTTGGTTGATCAGGTCCTCGGCGGGAAAGGCGAAGAGCACCTCATCCTCGGCGAGCAGGATTGCCATGCGCCCATCGGCTGTCGATAACGTGGGATCGAGCAGGCGTTGTCCCAGCACGACTTCACCGGGATAGAGCGGGGCCGCAGAAAGCTTGCCGATGGCCGCGTCTAACTCGAAGATGGCGCCCTCGGGCACCAGCTCGACGGGAACCTCTTTGAGCTCCACATCATCGACGGTGAGTACATCGCGCACATCCACCATGCGGGCGGCGACGACCACCTGCTCCTGAGGGGCGGCAGCGGTACTCGTCTCTGCCTCCTGAGCGGTGGCCCGCGAGATGGCAAGGAAGGCTACCCCGCCCGCCAGCACCGCAACGACGAGCCCCGCGATGAGCCATAAGAAACCACGTAGACGTCCCATGAAAGATCCTCCTTTGAATGCAGTCCGTTCGTCATCTGTCGTGTAGCCACAGGGTTCTTCTGGGCTTCTGTGAAAATCCGCAAAAGGAACGCGGCTCGGATTGCTGACAGTAAGTTGTGGATTTGCAGATCTTGAGCCCGGGATCGTTCTATTCGTTGCGCACGGGGGCCTCGGTGTACATCCTGCTGACTGATTGCAAGGTAAGTATCGATTTCCCGCCTACGGCTCGGATCAGAGGACCGGAGAGCAGCCGATGTTCGTGCGCAACGGAGACCTCGATGGTGCTTTCCAGCGTCCCCCCGGCGGTAAGGACGAAGGTGATGTCGAGGGTATCGGGAGGAAGCCCTATGGTCCAACGCTCTAACTCCTCGTCGATGTAGCCCTCGATAGTAGCCGCTCGGGGGTGGACGGTGCCGTAACGCGCGATCTCCCGTCCGATATTGGCGATGGTGTTATATTTGAAGATGACAATCCCGAACTCAATGATCCCCAACAGGAGCAGCAGTAATAAAGGCAGCACAAGGGCAAATTCAACCAGCTCCTGCCCTCGCTCGGAGTTACGCCTGGCCTTCATGCCCCCTCTCTCCTTCATTTGCCGTTTCCTTCTCCTAACTCAGTAGGTTGGAATTGAGTTTATTTTTTGTTTCATTAGGATATTATGCAGTCTTCTCCCATAATATCTCTCTTCGACTCCGAAAAGTAACGTCGAGTTTTCAGGATTCCGGAAATTGATCGGGAGGCACTGGTAGCTAGCCGTTCGTTTCAATGGGCCTCATCTTGACTAAAAAAGAGATTGTTATATGATAAAAACACTATACTGTAGGAGGAGCAACGATGAGTAAAGAACGTTTAGCAAGTGATCAGAAGCAACGTCAGCCGAGGGTGATTGTATTTTCCACCCCTACCTGCCCGCACTGCCGTACTGCCAAGCGCTATCTACGGCAGCGGGGCATTCACTTCCGGGATGTGGATGTGTCGCGTGATTCCCGTGCGGCTCAGGATATGATGCGGCGCACGGGGCAGCAGGGTGTGCCGCAGATCGAGATCGGAGGGCGGATGGTGGTCGGATTTGATCGCGCCAAGATCGACGAGCTGCTGGGACTTCATCGCTCCTAGCGGGGCCTGTGTGGTGGAAAGCAGAGGGGGCGGAACTGACACAGTTCCGCCCCCTCTGTAGGAATAACGTCAGCGGGTGAGGAGCCCGATTACAGGGAGACCCAGGGAGTCCAACTCTTCTGGTTCACGTACGTAAGGGTCGAAGTAGTGGGCCAAGAAGACCAGCGCCAAACCAACACCTCCGGCAAGCAAGAGCCTCAATGCTGGTCCCAGCAGCTGAGCCCGCAGGGAGGGGGCCAGAGGGTGGGGCACAGGCTCATCGAGACGCCGGGCCACCCTCCCAAGCCCGGAAAGCTGGGGGAAATAGGCCACTGCGTTGGTGGTCAGCTCCAGCGTCACCGCCTCAGAAAGGGCCACGAGCGTCTCCGGCTCGGGCCAGGTGAGATAAAGGACGAAGATGGACTGGACGTTGTCGGAGGCGATGGCCCCCTGAAGGGCGGCGGGAGAGATCTCGGTGCCCTCGGTAGCCAGACGCGCGGCGACGGCCCGGGCAAAGGCGTCCGTCCGCGCGATATCGGCCAGACCGTTGGCGACGTATTCAGAGGTGAGCCAAGGATAGTAGCGGTCATAGTCTACCGAGAGCCCGGCAGGTTCGGTGCCGGCAGCGAAGCGCAGCACCACCTGATGTTGCACGGGGGGCGGCGCGTAGGTGAGGGCGACATAGCCCAGCACCACGGCGACGGGCAGGGCGACGAGCCACCACCAGCGCAGTAGGATCTTGAACGTGCGGCGTAATTCCATAGCGTTAGCCCTCCATTGAACTGTTGCTCAGTCTACCAGGGAATGCGGATTTTAACAGTCACGACGGGGAGGTACCCATGGCAGCAAGGACGAAAAAGATCGGGGTGCTTACCGGGGGCGGGGACGCGCCCGGTCTGAACGCCGTTATCCGGGCAGTGGTCAAGACGGCGATCAACGATTACGGCTGGGAGGTGCTGGGCATCGAGCAGGGGTTCGAAGGGCTGGTTCAGCCGAATATGGTGCGCCCGCTCGATCTGGTCTCGGTGCGCGGGATCCTCTCCCGGGGGGGGACTATTCTGGGGACGACCAACCGTGCTGATCCCTTTCACTATCCTGTCGAAGAGGAAGGTGAGGTACAGACCCGGGACGTCTCGCAGCGGGTCGTGGAGACTGCCCGGGTCCTGGGCCTGGACGCCGTCGTCGTCATCGGCGGCGATGGATCTATGTACATCACCCATAAGCTGATGGCGCAGGGTTTCCCGGCGGTGGGGGTACCCAAGACCATCGATAATGACGTTCGGCGCACGCAGTTCACCTTTGGGTTCGATACCGCCGTCAATACAGCGGTGGAGGCGCTGGATCGCCTTCATACCACGGCAGAGAGCCACCACCGGGTGCTGGTGATGGAGGTGATGGGACGGGATGCGGGGTGGATTGCGCTTCAGGCGGGTATTGCCGGCGATGCCGACGTCATCCTCATCCCCGAAATCCCCTACGATCCCGCCTGCGTCGCCGAGAAGATCCGTCAACGCTACGAGAGTGGGGCAAATTACAGCATCGTTGCCGTGGCGGAGGGGGCCCACCGGGCGGACGGGGAGCAGGTTTACCAGGATAAACCGCAGCCGGGGGCGACGCCTCGCCTGGGAGGGATTTGCGAACAGGTGGCGGAGGAGATCCGGAGCGAGACGGCGGTCGTGGTACGGACGATGGTGTTGGGGTACCTCCAGCGAGGTGGCTCACCCTCCGCCTTCGATCGGTTGCTGGCGACCCGGTTCGGCGTGCAGGCGGTGCGGCTGATCGCGGAGGATCGCCTGGGGCAGATGGTGGCGCTCGCCGACGATCGGATCGTTGCCGTACCGCTCGCCGAGGTGGTGGGGGGGCAGAAGCGCGTCCCGCTGGAGAGTGATCTTATCGACAGCGCGTTGGCGTTGGGTGTCTGCCTGGGGGCGTGGCGTGAGGATCTGGACGCGGTGCGCCATTCCAAGGAAGGAGGCTGAGATGCCCCGTCCGCTCTTCGACCATTTCAACCTGCTGGCCCCTGTCTACGAGGTCTTCATCCACCGTCCGGATCTGAAGCGACTGGAACAGCTGCTGGAGCTGCGCCCCGGGCTGCGCATGCTCGATGTGGGTGGGGGCACTGGGCGGATCACGGAGGCCTTCGCTGCTCAGGAGGTGGGGTTGGTGATTGCAGATCCTTCTGGGGGGATGTTGGTCCAAGCGCGGGAGAAGGGGTGCTGCAACGTGGTGCAGGCACCAGCGGAGCGACTGCCCTTCCCCGACGGGAGTTTTGATCGCGTGCTGGTGGTCGATGCCTTCCATCACTTCTGGTATCATGCCGAGGCGGCGGTCGAGATGCTGCGGGTACTGGTCCCAGGAGGGCGGCTGGTCCTTGAAGAGCCGAACTTGCGTCGGCTCGCGGTAAAGCTGGTGGCGCTGGCAGAGCGACTGGCCCTGATGCGCAGTCGCTTCTATCGACCCGCTGAGGTGGCCCGGATCTTTGAGGCGGCAGGGGGGGAGGTTACCCTCTATGAGGAGGGCTTCAACTTCTGGGCCGTGGTGCGGAAATGACGGGAGGCGACTTGCCAAATCTGCTAAGGTGTGTATAATGCAAAGCGTTCGGGGCGTAGCGCAGTTTGGCTAGCGCGCTACAATGGGGTTGTAGAGGTCGACGGTTCAAATCCGTCCGCCCCGACACTGGGAGGAAAATGCTCGATCTTATTGTGGGAAGCAATGGGTCGGGCATTTTCTTTTACTCCTTTATCTTTTTCTCGGCGCGTTCCAGCATTTCCATAGCCAGTTTGAGTAGTTGAGCGGTGGACTCGTCCTTGTCCAGATTAAGAGAGCGGTAGACATCGATGATGATGTCTTCGGGGGGCGTGAGGTAGAGATCGGTGATGTCCTTCGGTTCGTGCATGAGGTTGTGCATAACAGCTTCTCTTCGCGAGGGATGGTGGGAATGTCGGTTGACGAAGACCGCATGTCCGTGGCGCAGCTGGTGGGGCGGGCGATAAGGGATCCCGGCCCGGTCGCACAGTTCGCGAAGCCCATCTCGGAAAACATTGCTCCGATCTTCGTTCGTCTCGGTCGTCAGTCTGAGATCCATCCCATCGGTGGTTACGGAAGAGTACCAAAGAGCATCGGCAGGCAGTTGGCTCCGGACAATCGCGTCCCACCTCTGTATAATGGCAAGCAGGGGAGGAAGGGGAGGCAGAAAGGTAGTGGAAGACTTCTGGTTTTTGGTTGCAACTCCCAGAGAGGGCCATTGGTAAATTTTCGGTGGATCGTGTTCCAGGTGGATGGCCTTGATGGGCAGCGTCATCAAAGCGCCCACGCGGGCACCGCTGGCGAAGCCCAAAGCGGTCATGGCAGCATCGCGCAGTTCCGTGTGGGTGGCAAACTCGAGGGCGATGATCTTTTCGACCTCCGATAACCGGAAGGGGTTTCGCTTGGACCGACCGCGCTTCTTGAAAACAAGCGAATCAACCCAGCGCATCAATTCTGGGGTGTCGTATTCCTTGGGATGGGTTTGGCGTAGCCAAGTGAAAAAGTGTTTCACCGTGGAGAGGGTGCTGCGGACGGTGGAACCAGCCAGCCCGCAATCAGTCACGAGATAGTTGATGAAAGCCGGAGATTTTTGAGGACACGCGAAGAGAGGGGTTTCGCCGCCCCAGCGCAGTAAGCGTAAAAGTCGTGAGCGTTTAGCACTAATCGTTTTCGGAGAGTTGAGTAGCACGTTCAGGCAGTAAGCAAGATATTCGATCAGAAGCAGGTAATTCAATCGGTCAATCATTTCATCTCCTACAGCGAAAAGATCAAGGTGAGGATTCCGAGTTGTCACGGGCGCGGGCGCGGTTCACGCGACCACCGCAATCCGAACAGGTGCCCGTCACCAGTTCCAGATGGCGGTTCGTTGGTTTAATGGTGAGGGGCGGCTCCATGGTGGTGGGCCGGTTGCATCGGAAACACCAGCCCTCGTTGGGTTTCAACGTGACTTTGGTGGGCAAATTGTCAAAGTACCACGCGGAGAGTTCGGTGCCAATGATGGTGATTCGCCCCCGTTCATCGCGGGCGTGGGGACAGCCGGCGGGGACGAAACTGCGGTAGATGGTGTCCCGATGACAACCGATCGCGTCGGCGAGCAGCTGGGGCGTGTAGGGCATTTCGAGCAGGCCCCGAACACGCAATTTTTGATAGCGGGTGAGACGTGGTGAGCGATTTCTTGACATAAGCGCATCTCCTGAATATGTGCCAACTGCTGTATATTATACGTCAACTGGCTAAATCTGTCAAGCTCCACAAGGTTTTTAATGGTGAGGTGCTAACGTGAGTGAGAGTGAACATTTTGGTAAGTGGTTACAGAAAGAGATTGACGAACGTGGGTGGCCGATGAGCGAGCTTGCGCGCCGCGCCGAGGTCAGTCACACGGCAATCTCCCGAGTGGTGAGTGGCGAGAGGGGGGCTGGACCCGAGCTTTGTCGTGCCATTGCCCACGCGCTGGAGATGCCTGAGGAGCGTGTGTTCCGGGTTGCGGGCCTGCTCTCGGAGCTGCCGGCGCCCGAAGAGGACTTCACCTTTGCCGAGGTCTATGAAATGTTGAAACATCTGACCCCCGGGGAGCGGCAAGAGGTGCTGGAGTACGTGCAGTGGCGGTACCGGAGGGGGAAGTCTTAATCGTCGAGTCATTGTTGCTCCTTTGGGCTGTTCTAATGTTTACTGATATTGTACTGAATGGTTTAAGATTGTCAAGTCCGGAGCTATGGTTTTCTATTGCCAGGAGCAGGAGAGGGGAAGATGTCCTCAGAGCATTTTGGAAAGTGGCTAGAGCGAGAACTTGAGAAGCGCAGTTGGTCAATGAGCGAGTTAGCGCGTCGTTGTGATGTAAGCCATCCTACTATCTCCAGGGTAGTGGGAGGTGTGCGGGATCCATCTCCAGATCTATGTAGAGCGATCGCCGAGGCCTTTGACATGCCTGAAGAACGTGTGTTTCGCATTGCCGGACTGCTCTCTGAACTACCTGCACCGGAGGACGACTTTCCATTTGGTCAAATCTATGACCTGATGAAACGTCTTCCCTCCGATGAGCGGTTGGAGATCCTGGAGTATATCCGATGGCGTTACGAGCGGGTGGTTAATCAAGAACGAGAGAGATAGGGCGCTCATTCTAGGGTCTCTCCCAGTTTCCGCTTCGGAACACAACGCTTTCTCAGTTAGCAGTTGGGCAAATTGGGGCTTCCTGGGATTACCCATTTCTTTTTTTAATATTTCTGTATTTCAGCCATACTAATATGCTTGAAAGAAGCGCCGAATGACTGATTATTCTTATGAGATTCATGGTAGCTCCTCGGTGAATGATTACTGGTTGTTCTGACTTTACCTCATTTCAGTTCGCCGCGCACCCCCCAAACCTTCGCCCAGAAGGGGCAAAAATTCGCCCACTTGGTGTTGAATCTTATCCAGGGTATGAAGAGGTATTGGTTTAAGGAGATTCTTTTGGCAGATGAAGAAAAGTCGTATGAATGGATAGTCTTTGGTGGCTATTTGAGGCAGTGGATAAAAGAACTGGATTGGAATCAAGTAACTCTATGTATCCGTTTGGGGTTGGGATCGAGCACGATAAGTGATTGGGCCAGTGGATCGAAGCGTCCCGCTCCCAAGAACCTGGTTAGAGTACTAGATGAGATACGGCGGGAGAAGGAAGCACAAATTCAGCCTGCCGATATACTTGACGCCTTGTTTGCTATAGAATACTGCTGGGATGACATCTTGAAACTGGTGAAACATATCCCACAGGAGAGTCAATCTGAATTCAAGCGGTGGTGGCGCGGGCTCAAGCCGGAGCCGCCACCTCCTGTGTTACCGCCTGAACCGGCCCCTTTTGATCTCATTCCATTCTTGGAGGCCGAGCTTATCGTAGATAATCTGGTAGCCTGGGAGAGTTATCGTCAACGTCGGTATCACGGAGCTATTCTGGGTGGTATTAGCGGTGCCGGTAAGACCACGTTGGCGATAACAGTTGCCAATGATCCTAAAATACGTGCTCTATTTCGGGGGGGAGTCCTGTGGATTGGAGAACGCCTCGCAAACTGTGACAATCTGATAGAGCGGTTGTGTGGATATGTGGGAATTATTAGGGAATCTTATGAGGAAGCAGTAGATGCCTGGCGACGGTGGATCGGGGAGCCAGAGCGGCGCGTTCTGTTGGTGATTGATGACGTTACTTCGCCCAAGACTGTGGATTCTCTCCTGCGCCACGCGGGACCGCTGGTCAGTTTCCTTATCACAACCCAGAAAGGGCAGGAGGTTCTCAACGTTTTACAGATCTTTCCAAAAGACAGGGTTCTCTATCGTGTCATCCATGGATTCTCCCCAGATACGGCTCGCGCGTTCGTTGAGAAAAGGGTGGGGCGAACGCTTATAGATTCTGAGTGGTTCCTGATGCAACAGATCGGTACGAAGTTGGGCTGGTATCCTGAGGCTGTGCGGCTGGCATCTGGGGAGAAGACAGAGCATTGGGCCGTGTTGGTGGATGAGATGGAAGAGGGGGCAGTGTCTTTTGTCAGTCTCGAGTCTATGCTCGAGCGAACATTCCAGCGGATAGGTGACGAATATCGGGATGCCGTATTCTCGTTGACAAGGTGGATGGATAGGCCCTCTGCTTTTGGGATCTCCTATGCAGCTGCTATCTGGCGCCTTCGGGACTTGTCTGAAACGAAATACCGATTGGATAAACTGGAGCGGGCTGGCGTTGTCGAAAGATTGGCAACAGGTGACCCAGCCCGGCTGATCGACGGTCTTTGGAGAGTTTTGCCGGTGATTGCGAGGACCCAAACTGGCACTGCAGGATTGAGAGAGCTTGAAAAAGAGTGGTTTGAGATAAGAAGAGGCGCGTTAGCCCGGTATATTCCCCAGGATCCCACAGCAGATATCCGGGTTCCCTGGCAGTTTGGTCTGTGGGGTACGATGTGGTGGCTTGGAACCCTCGGGGGAAACCTCGTCTATCGGCTGCCTTCCAAGGCGACCCATCAGAAAAGATCTGAAAGCCGTAAGACTTTGATTGCTGCGGCTAGGCTCTGGCAGAGGGAGAGGGAAGTACGAGGCATCAGCTTGCCCATGGAGTACACACTACTAAATGCTGGACGGATTAGAGCCGTTTGGTGCTCGTTCGGTTTGGTGTGGGGAGGAATGTTGTTGCTTGTCGAGGGCATTAGTTTCCTATTGTCTATCCATAGCTCGCCGGTGCTGTTACAGGTGGCTCGTCTTATCTCTGCCCTTCCGCTTTGGTTGTTTGTCTTTCTTATGGTGAGCTACTTTGTGGCTACCCAAGCATACCTTGCGGTGCCGAATTTATGGTTATTGTATCGAATTGGCGTGGAACACGATGGTCTGAGCTGGGTGGTGCGGCAAGCGCGGCGCTGGGGTATGCGAGAAGACATTTGACATCACTTATGTCAGAAGGGAAAGGCAAGCGTTCTTGGGCGCTTGCCTCTTTTTCTGAATATAAGTATACTGAGGGTGGGCCGGTTGGTTAACTGCTCCCTCTTGTGAGATGCAACTCCTGGCTGGTCGTTCGATTTTGAGGTTCTCTCCATTCCCAGAGCAAGGCAAGGATAGGGACAGGCGCGAATGTCCAAAGTTCCTGACGAGTACTCCATACGCATCCAACGCTTCCGCGACCGGCACGGTCTGACCCAAACGCGCCTGGCGGAGTTGCTGGGTGTGACGCCCGCGCTCGTGAGCCAGTGGGAGAGCGGTAGGGCGCGGCCCTCGGATCGACGTTGGGAACAGCTCTTGCGCGGGGAGGCCCTGGGCTTGTACGCGCTCGGACCGGATTTCGGTGCGGAGGTGCAGATTCGGGAGGCGCCACCGGGCTACGCAGCCGGCGCTGCCCCGCCCGCTCCGGTGGACTTCGGCGGCGATCCCAATGTGGTCCGGCTCATGCTCCAGGGGTATCGTCTGGCCTATGGGCATGAGGCGAACCCCACCTTTGCCACGGAAATCTCCCAGATCGAGCCGCTGCCGCACCAGCGCACCGCCGTTTACGAGCGGATGTTGCTCCAGCCTCGTTTGCGCTTTCTGTTGGCCGACGATGCCGGCGCGGGCAAGACCATCATGTCGGGCCTGTATATCCGGGAGATGCTCACGCGGCGCTTGTTGCGCCGGGTGTTGGTGGTGCCGCCCGCCGGTTTGGTGGGGAACTGGGCGAGCGAGATGCACAAGCTTTTCAGCCTGCCGTTCCGCCCGGTGGACGGGGGTGAGGCCAAGACCGGAAATCCCTTTGTGGGGCCGGAGAGCGACCTCGTCATTGTGAGCATCGATACTTTGGCGGGTGAGCGCATGTTCAGCCGCCTGCAGGAACCGGGGGTCGTCCCCTACGATCTGGTGATCTTCGATGAGGCGCACAAACTCTCGGCTGACAGTAGACCGAACTACCGGCTGCGCAAGACCCAGCGTTACTATTTGGCCGAGGCGCTGGCAGGGGTTCCCCCGGAAGAGGAACGGTGGGCGCTCCCCTGGAGTTGCCAGCATCTGCTATTGCTCACCGCGACGCCGCACATGGGCAAGGACTTTCCCTACTATTGTCTCTGGCGCTTGTTGGAACCGGAGCAATTGGCGACCTACGAAGCTTTCCAGGCGTATCCCCCGGAAGCACGCCGTCCGCATTTCATCCGCCGTACCAAAGAGGAGATGGTGGATTTTGCTGGAGAGCCTATCTATCCGCAGCGGATTTCTGACACGTTGAGTTATGAGCTGGGGTCAGGCCCCGGCGGCGAGCAGCAGTTGTACGCGCAGACCACCCAGTACATGCAGGTCTACTACAACCAGGCGCGGATGCTGAACCGCTCGGCGGCGCGCCTGGCGATGAGCGTCTTTCAGCGCCGGCTGGCAAGCTCCACCTACGCCCTGCTTTGTTCTCTCGAAAATCGCGCGGCGAAACTGGCCGCTTTGATGGAGGCGATTCTCTCCGGCGAGATCTCGGAAACGGAGTTGCGCGCGCGGCAGTTGCGCCTGGATCAAGAGGCGCGGGACATGTTGGCCGAAACCACCGCCGATGAGGAGGCCCGCATCGATGACCAGGAGGAACACGAGGCCGCCGAGGATGCGATTCTAAGCGGTGTCATCGCCATGAACCTGGCACAACTCCAGTCTGAACGTGAAGAGGTGCTGCGCTTGCGCGATCTGGCGCGAACGCTGTACGCGGATCCCACCCACGAGGATGCCAAGTTCGCCAAGCTGTTGGAGGTGTTACGCGATCCCGATTATCGCGACGAGAAGCTGATCGTCTTTACCGAGCACCGCGACACGCAGACCTATCTCGTCCGGCGTCTGGAGCAGCTGGGCTACCGGGGCGAGATCGCACAGATTCACGGGGGGATGCCTTACCGGGATCGGGAAACGCAGGTGGGTTTCTTCCGCCGCCCATTGGCTGAGGGTGGGGCGCGTTACCTGGTGGCCACCGATGCTGCCGGTGAGGGGATCAACCTGCAGTTCTGCTGGATCATGGTGAATTATGACGTTCCCTGGAACCCGGCGCGGCTGGAACAGCGGATGGGTCGCATCCACCGCTACGGACAGGCCCATGATCCAGTGTTGATCATCAACCTGGTGGCCGGGAAGACGCGGGAGGGCCGGGTGTTGAAGACGCTCCTGGAGAAGCTGGAAGCGATTCGCCGGGAGATGGGGCGCGATAAGGTTTTCGACGTCGTGGGACAGGTGCTGTCGGGCCTTTCGCTTCAGGCCTACATGGCGCAGGCGCTCACCGAGGAGGGCGCGCAGGCTGCCGTTAGAGAGGTGGAATCCCTCACCGCGCGCCAGATCGCAGCGCTGGAGGAGGAAGAGCGCGCCATCTATGGGGTGGGGGACGACCCGCGCGACCATTTATCGGAACAACAGGCCCAACAGCGCCTGGAGCAATCCCGGCGACTGTTGCCCGGCTACGTGCGCGGTTTTCTCGAACCGGTGTTGCCGCGCTTGGACATCGCTATGGAGGGGGATTGGTCGGCCACCTTTGCCCTCCGGCCCCGAAGGACAGGGGCGCTGGACGCGCTCTGGCCGGTACTGGAGACCTACGCCCCGGAGCGCCGCGAACGGTTGACGCTCTACCGGGAGCAAGCCAAGCCGGAAGACAAGGCGATCTTCGTGCGCCCAGGGGAGCCGGTCTTTGACCGCCTGGTGGCGCTATTTGCCCAGCAGGATGGGGAGCAAGCCCTGCGGGGCGCGACCTTCATTGACCCCATCGCCACGGAAGCCTATCTATTTCACTTACTCCTGGTGGAGATTGTGCGGCAGGCCGATACCACGTTACCGGCCCTGACCCAGCGCGAGCCGGTGATCACGAAGCTCGTGGGGGTACGCCAGGGGGTCGAGGGGCAAGTGGTGGAGGCCCCGGTGGAGCAGCTGCTTCTTCTGCGCAATGGCCCGGGGATCTATGGGCCGTATATCCGCTTCGCAGCTCAGGCGCAGCCGTTGTGTGAGCAGGCGGCGACCTACGTGCAGGAGCTGGTGGCCGAACCGCTGGCGGCCGCCCACCGCGAGGCGCTGTTACGCACCTTGCCGGAGCGGCTGGCCTTCCTGCGGAAGGGCTACGACTATCAGGAGGCGCAACTGGCGCAGCAGCGCAGCCATTACCGGGAGCAGGTGTTGGCAGGGGAGGCGGGCGCCAAGCGGGAGTACGAACGGATCAAGGCGCAGCAGCGCGCGCTCCAGACGCGGCGGGCGCAGGCTTTAGCGACCATCGAGCGCGAACCGGAACTGATCGCCGTCAAGCGACTGACCTTCCTGGCCCACGCGCTGGCGATTCCCTCAGAGGACCCCGAGGACAGAAAACTCTATGATATGAGCGCGGAGTTGGTGGCGATGCGGATCGCCAGCGCGCATGAGGAATCCGCTGGCGCGCGGGTGGTGGATGTGCATACCCCGCCATTGGCCCGCGCGGCGGGCCTGGGCGATTATCCTGGCTTCGACCTGCTCTCGTACCGCCCCGGCGGGGAGATCCGGCGGATTGAGGTCAAAGGCCGTGCCGGGCGCTACGGCAAAGTCGAGTTGAGTCTGAACGAGTGGATGGCCGCCTGCACCGGACAGGATGCGTACTGGCTCTATGCCGTCTATGGCTGCGGCACGCCCACGCCAACGTTGCATCGCGTGCAGAATCCGTTTCTGAAAAATCTCGGCGCGCCCAAAGAGGGCTGGGTCATTGATAGGCAGGAGATCGTGGATGCGGCGGAAGAATAGACCACGGATTGCACAGATTACACGGATTTTTCATACTCCAATCCGTGTAATCTGTGGCTGAATTGCTATTGGTTGCATTGCGCAACCATCCAGGATATAATAGGGGCAGGAGGTGAGCGATGTCTATTTTGCATGTACGCAATGTCCCTGAACCACTCTATCTGCGCTTGAAGGAACGGGCCGAAGCGCAGCGCCGCTCGTTGAGCGCGGAGGTGATCACGCTGTTGGAGTGGGCTGTGGAAGAGAGCGAACGCCGTCCTGCGTTGACGTTGGAGGCGATTAGGCGTCGCCGGACCTTTAATCCTGCGGAGGCCGGCGCGCCCGATAGCACCACGCTGCTTCGCGAGGATCGCGCGCGATGACGGATGCGCCGGGAGCGTTTGACTGCGTTGTGGATGCTAGCGTGGGAATCAAGCTCTTTCTGGTGGAGCCGTTGTCTGAGGAAGCCCACGCCCTCTTTGCCCACTTGAGCGATGATCCTCCGGCGCGCCTGTACGTGCCGGAGCTCTTCTTCATCGAGTGCGCGAACATTCTGTGGAAATACGTGCGCCGCTTCGACTACCCGGCGGGGGATGCGCTCCAGGACATCGGTGACCTGGTGCGGTTGCCCTTGCAGCGCGTTTCGATGGCGGCGCTGGCCGAGGCTGCGTTGACGGTCGCCACGCAGCACGGCAGCACGGCCTACGACTCGGCGTATGTGGCGCTGGCGCAGCGGTTGGATCTGCCGCTGATCACGGCGGACGAGGCCCTGGTGCGGCGTTTCGCGGATACCTGCCTGGATGTACGGTTGCTTCGGACTTAACCACGGATTGCACAGATTTCACGAATTTTTTCTTCTTACGCAGATTTCGCGGATTTTTTCTCCCATCCGTGTAATCCGTGCAATCCGTGGTTGAAGGAGTTTGCATGACTGATCGTCGTCTCATCGAAGTCGCATTCCCGTTGAAGCAAGCCTCGTTGGATTCGGTCCACGAGAAGAATGTGCGGCACGGGCATATCTCGACGCTGCACATCTGGCCGGCGCGCCGACCGTTGGCCGCCTGTCGCGCGGCGTTGATCGCCACGCTGCTCCCCGATCCCGGCGATGAAGAAGCGCGCCGCGCCCTCGTGGAGCGGCTCGGCGGCCAGGTGAAGGAGACGGTCAGGACCAGGCGCCGGGCCGGCGGCGCGGTGGAGGAGGAGATCCGCGAGGAGACGGTGGGCGGCATCCTCCACTGGGGCCGGGAATCCGACCCCGACCTGGACTGGTTCCGCGAGCAGATCCGTGCGGCCTACGGCGGACGCCCTCCCCGCGTGCTCGATCCCTTCGCCGGCGGCGGGGCCATTCCCCTGGAGGCGATGCGCCTGGGCTGCGAGGCCACTGCGGTGGACATCAACCCCGTCGCGTGGTTCCTGCTCAAATGCACGCTGGAGTATCCCCAACGGCTGGCAGGGCAGACGCGCCCCCTGCCCGATTTTGTGCGGGACGATCACGACTTCATGGAGCTCTTCTTCAAGAAGGCGCGCGAGCTCTCGGGCGCGAAGTTGCGGTCGGCCCTGCAGGAGTTCTTCAGCGACGAGGTCGCCTCCTTGCAGCTGCCCGGCATGGAATCCACCGCCGATCTGGAGGCCGATCTGGCCTGGCACGTGCGGGCCTGGGGCCAGTGGGTGCTGGAGCGCGCCCGCGCCGACCTGGAGCGCTACTATCCCACCGTCGCGGGCAAGCCCACCGTGGCCTACCTCTGGGCGCGGACGGCGACGTGCAAGAACTGCCGGGCCACGCTCCCCCTGCTCAAGACCACCTGGCTGGCGAAGAAGGGCCGCAAGAAGCGCGTCGTGCTGGAATTGACCACGGATGGAACCACAGATTACACGAATTTCACGGATGGAGAAAAAGAAAAATCTGTGCCATCTGTGAAATCCGTGGTTTTTGCCATCCGCGAGTTGGGGCCGCAGGAGAAGGCGGGCAAAGGGGTGGGGCAGGGGACGATGAGCCGTGCGGGGGCGACCTGCCCCTGCTGCGGCGCGATCATGACGATGGAAGACCTGCGCACCGAGGGCCAGGCCGGGCGGCTGGGCGCGGTGCTGACCGCCGTGGTGGTGGATGGCGACAAGGGCAAGGAATACCGCCTGCCCACCGCCGAGGAGCGCCAGCTGGCGGAGGAAGCCGAAGCGGCGCTGGACGCGGTGTTCGCGGAAATTCCTTTCGGGATACCTGACGAGAAAATAGTTGAGGATGCCAAACGTAATACATGGTGTGTTCAATATGGCTATAGTAGATTCAGTGGTTTATTTACATCAAGGCAGCTCCTGTCGTTGGGTAAGATTGTTCAGTATTCACGCGCTGCATGGATTGCGATGCGTGAATATGGCTATCCTGATTCTTGGGTAGAAGCTGTTAGCGCATATCTTGCCTGTAATCTCTCCAAAACAGTGCATCTTGCAAGCACTTTGTGTACATGGCATCAGAGCAATGAGCAAATTCGTCAGGTTTTTGCTCGGTATGCATTACCCTTGTCTTGGGATTTCGCGGAGAGTGTACCTACCGGTACTTCATGCGGAAGCTATATTTCAATGTTGGATTCGATAGAGCGAGCAGTCTCGACTGTTTTGACTGCAACTCTAATCTCACCCTCGCCATATATTTATAGAGAATCTGCTACAAAGGATTACTCGACGCCGGGTTTTGATGCTATAGTAACTGATCCTCCTTACTATGATGCTATTGGCTATTCAGTTTTGATGGACTTCTTTTACGTTTGGCTACGGCGCTCACTGCATGGTCTTTCCCCGGAAATCGATGCTGCTTTCGCCGAGTCCCTCGCGCCCAAGTGGGATCACGAGGCCGGCGACGGCGAATTGATTGATGACTCGAGCCGCTTCGACGGCGACAAGGAGCGCTCCAAGGCCGCCTACGAGGACGGCATGGCCCGCGTCTTCGAGAACTGTTGCCGGGCGCTCACACCCGAAGGCCGCCTGGTCATCGTCTTTGCCCACAAGCATCCCGACGCCTGGGAGACCCTCGTCTCCGCCATCATCCGCGCCGGCTTCATCGTCACCGGCTCCTGGCCCATTGAGACTGAGCAGGCATCCCGTACCCGCGCGCTCTCCTCGGCGGCGCTGGCCTCATCGGTGTGGCTCGTCTGCAAGAAGCGCCCGGCGGCGGCCCGCCCCGGCTGGGACAACCGCGTGTTGGAGGAGATGCGCGCCCTCATCACCCAACGCCTGCGCGACTTCTGGGACGCCGGCATCCGCGGCCCGGATTTCGTCTGGGCGGCCACCGGCCCCGCCATGGAGGCCTACAGCCAGTATCCCGCCGTCAAGAAGGCCGACGAACCGGGGCAGACCATGACCGTGAGCGAGTTCCTGGGCCACGTCCGCCGCATGGTCGTGGACTTCGTCGTGGGCCGCGTCCTCTCCGGCGACGGCGCGGAGACCATCACCGGGCTGGACGACCTCACCACCTACTACCTGCTGCACCGGCACGACTTCGGCATGGACGAAGCGCCCGCCGGGGCCGCCATCCTCTACGCCGTCTCGTGCAACCTCTCCGATCGCGACCTGGCGGATCGCTATCACCTGCTGGAGCAAACGGGCAGCACGCTGCAATTGTTGCCGTGGCAGAAGCGCAAGTCCGTGGGCTACGATCCCGTGCTCGATGCGGCAGAATCCCAGGGCGCGGAAGCTGCGCGGCTGCCGGGCTTCGAGGCCCCACCGCCCGCCCTGCTCGAACTGCCGCTGATTGACCAGGCCCACCGCCTCATGCAGCTGTGGAAAGCGGGCGACGTTACGAAGGTGGATGCCTACCTCGACGCGCAGGCGCTGCGGCGGAATGCCCTGTTCCACCAGCTCTTGCAGGCGCTCATCGAGTTGGCGTCGGCAGGGAGCGAGGAGCGGGCGTTGCTGGAGAGCATCAGCAATTATTTGGGCGTGCGGGGGGAGTCGCGCGGCGTAGGCAGGCAAATCTTGATAAGAGAGTAAATTCACCTACAGTAGAAAACTGTTGAAAACGCTTGATTCTATGATAGTTACGCATGGTGGAGGTAGGGAATATGTCCACAATATGTTGTGCCCGTTGTAGAGCTAAATTCGTCATTAGCCAAAATGAAAGACGGTGGAAGCTTTCATTCTGTCCGAGTTGCGGCAACATAATCCAGCTATGGATGACTTCAGAATCTAACCCGCCAGGCTCGGATATTAAAAAAGAACTTGTGGATTCAAGTGATTCTACTCTGCGATATTCAGAGCAAGATGTTATCGATGTCTATATATGGACAGAGATCCAGAGATGTATGGATATATACGATTGCACTAGTTTGGAACAAGCTTTCTGGGAATGGGCTGATGGAAACGCAGCAATTTCAGGTGGTTATGACTACTTACGAGAAGCACGTTATTTCATGAAAGTAGCCAATGAAAGCTATGCTCGGGCCCGAGATTTGGTTGAAGTTGTAGAATTAATTGTTTGGGATGTGAAGGAGCCCCGTAGGGATCTGAGTTCTCTGGTCAATGCTCCTGTAGTCAGGATTCCATTTGGTCGCAAGGATCTGTATGCTACACTCAAGCAAAAAAGTGTTTCCCCAGTTCGAAGTGATGATAGTATCTACGAGTATTGGGATGACGATCCTCTTGCCGAATGTTCGCTTGATGCATATGGTTTTTATGTCGATAGAGATGGTAGAGCCTTCATGCCGGGTCATGGGTGGATGGATGTTGGGGAGGCGGATGCCCAACGTAGATTTATGGATGCGGAAGATGGGATTCCATGGGATGATTGAGAATTCCATTCGTTAGAGTTTTGTTTGCATTTTTTGTGGTGTTTGAGAAGGTGAAATGGAAAGCTTACCCTGGACCCCCTGGCAGCACGTCGTCGCCCTGCGCGACGATCTCCGCACCGGCGAGCTCTCGCTGCCCTCCTTCATTGCTGATCTTTACATGGAAAACATGCGCTGTTACAAGGGGCAACCCCCATTCTGCATTTATGCACAATCCGTAGTTACTCTGTAGGAGGTCATTATGATCAAGTCGGTGAACTTGACCAACTTCAAGAATTTCCAGCAGGCTACCCTTAGCTGTGGCCCTTTGACGTTGCTGATGGGCGCGAACGCTTCCGGCAAAAGCAATGTGCGCGATGCCTTCCGCTTTTTGCATGGTATCGGGCGTAGCTACAAGCTGGCGAGTATTCTGGGCGAAACCTACGGCCCTGGCAGCGAACTGGTTTGGGACGGCATTCGCGGGGGCGTGCGCGAAGTTGCCTACCGGGGCGCAGCCACATTTGCGCTTGAGGTGAAAATAGAAGGCATCCTTGATGGGCAAAGCCCACCCTGTGTCTATCGCATAGAGGTCGCGCCGAACTACAATGGCGGGCAGCCGCATGTTGTGAATGAATCCCTGTATTTTGGCTCAGCACAGGTATTCCAGGCTAAAATCAATCCCACTCATGATTTGTTGCTTATCAGTGTACTAGGAAAGCAAGTAACCGATGATTTTCAACTTTTGATGCACCCGGCCGCGCCAGCGTTGAAACAATTGGTTAGGCCTTTCTTCTCCTTGATACGCACGCGAGATCCCAAAGAAAGGGAACTTTTAGAGCAGTTTGAAAGTATTCGTCCCAGGTTTATCGAAGCCTTGAGCCGAATGCGTTTCTTGGATCCCACGCCTAAAATCATGGCGCAACCTTCCACCCCCGGCCAGGAGATGTTGGGGGATCGTGGGGAGCATTTGGCCTCAGTGTTACAGGCCATCTGCACGGATCCCCAACGCAAAGCCGGGCTATTGAGTTGGCTGCGCAACCTCACGCCGATGGACGTGGTGGACCTGGAATTTGTTACGGATCTCACCGGCAAAGTATCATTGGTGCTGGTCGAAAAAGATGGGCAAAGAACCTCGGCCTACAGTGCATCTGGGGGGACATTGCGCTTTCTGGCGATGTTAGCCGCACTGCTTGGCCCAAAACCCAATCAACTTTTCTTTTTCGAGGAGATCGAGAATGGCATCCATCCCGCACGTCTGCACTTGCTGCTGCAATTGATTGAAAAGCAGGCCGCCCATCGCCAGACCCAGATCATTGCTACGACGCATTCTCCACAGCTCCTACGCCTGGTGAACACCAAAACGCTTGAACACACCTCTCTCATCTACCGGCTGCCCGATGCGCCCGACGCGAGAATAAAGCAACTGAGTGATTTCCCTTCAGAAGGTCGTCAGGTCATCGAAGGCGGTGATATTGCCGAGTTGTACGATTCAGGCTGGTTCGAGAACATGGTGTACTTCATGGCAGATGAGTCTGATGTGGAGGGCGTGACGCAATGAAAGTCCTGATCATCCCCGAAGACTTTCTCAAAGATCAGCAGGTGCTCAAGCCCATTATCGAGGCTATGTTTGCTCAGTTGCAAAAGCCGGCCAGAGTTGCAGTTTGTCAGAATCCGCGCTTGCAAGGGATCAGCCAGGCGCTCAACTGGGAGCGCATTCGAGAGATCATCCGGCAATATGCCTGGGAAGTAGATGTGTTCCTGCTGTGTGTGGATCGCGATGGCGAAGCGGGTCGGAAAACGCAGCTGACGCGGCTTGAGACGCAAGCCAACGAAATTCTGCCCGCAGGCCGGGGGCTTTTCGCCGAAAATGCCTGGCAAGAAGTCGAGGTGTGGGTGCTCGCCGGGCATGATTTGCCGCCTGAATGGGCGTGGCAGGATGTGCGCGCCGAACGGGACCCCAAAGAGTTGTATTTTGTGCCCTTCGCGGAGCAGCGCGGCGTGGCTCAGGAATTCGACGAAGGCCGGGGTACCCTGGCGCAACAAGCGGCGCACCGTTACAGGCGTATCCGCCGGCTCTGCCCTGAAGACATTGCTAACCTTGAAGATCGTTTGCGCGAGTGGTTGGCAACGCCATAGCGTTCAGAAGTGGAAAAATCCGTGAAATCTGTGTAATCCGTGGTTGATTCGGGAGGAAATATGACTAACTTACCCTGGACCCCCTGGCAGCGTGTGGTCGCCCTACGCGACGATCTCCGCACCGGCGAGCTCTCGCTGGCCTCCTTCGCCGCCGATCTCTACGAGGTCGCCATGCAGAAGGGCCAACGCCCGCTCTACGAAGACCCGGCGCAGTTCTTCGCCCTCACCTATCCCACCTACAACCTGCGCGAGCTGGCAAAGGACGTGGTGCTGCGGCTGGCGGGCAAGAATCAGAAAGCCATCCGCCAGTTGGAGCTCACCTACGGCGGCGGCAAGACCCACACCCTCATCACCCTCTTCCATCTGGTCAGCGACCCCGCCCATTTGCCCGATCTCCCGGCGGTCCAGGAGTTCATCCAGCACATCGGCCTGACCCCGCCCCAGGCCCGCGTGGCCCTGTTGCCCTTCGATAAACTCGATGTAGAAAAGGGCATGGAAGTCCGCGCGCCGGATGGGGCCGTCCGGTGGCTCAAGCAACCATGGAGCGTGCTGGCCTACCAGCTCGCCGGGGATGCGGGCCTCCGTCTGCTCCACGCCGAGAGCGAGGCCGCCGAGCGGGAGAGCGCGCCTGCTGAAAACCTCCTGGTCGAACTGCTGCGTCTGCCGGAGCAGGAGGGGCTGGTCGTGCTGCTCCTCATTGACGAAGTGCTCATGTACGCCCGCGAGAAAGTGGGACATGCTCCCGTCTGGCGCGCGCGGCTGCTCAACTTCTTCCAATACCTCACCCAGGCCGTGGCAAAGGTGGATCACTGCGCGCTGGTCGCCTCGCTGCTGGCGACCGATCCGCGCAAGAGCGACAAACTGGGCAAAGAGCTCACCGGCGAACTCTACGCCATCTTCCGCCGCGAGCGGGAGGAGGCCGTGCAGCCCGTGCTCAAGGAGGACGTGGCCGAGGTGCTGCGCCGGCGCTTCTTCACGCCCGACTCCGTGCGCGACCGGGAGGCCTTCCGCCCGCACGTCGTCGCCGCGCTCAAGGGTATCGCGGCCCTCGATGAGCAGACGGCCCACGAGGGCAAGTCCGCCGAGGGGCGCTTCTTGCTGAGCTATCCCTTCCATCCCGACCTCACCGACATCTTCTACACCAAATGGACGAACCTGGAGGGCTTCCAGCGGACGCGGGGCGTGCTGCGCACCTTCGCCCTGGCGTTACGGGATGCCGAACCGTGGGACACCGCGCCCCTCATCGGGGCCAACGTCTTTCTCTCCGCCTCACCAACCACGGATGACACGGATTTCACGGATGAAAAAGGAAAATCCGCGCAATCTGTGAAATCCGTGGTTCTCTCGGAAGCCGCGCGCGAGCTCACCGGCATCGCCGCCACGGAGGAATACGAGGGCAAGCAGCAGGATTGGTCGGCCATTTTGCTGGGCGAATTGGAGAAGGCGCAGGAGATCCAGCAGCAATATCCGGGGCTGGCGCATCGGGAAGTGGAGTGTGCCGTCTTCGCTACCTTCCTGCACTCGCAGCCCGTCGGACAGAAGGCGCTGACTCGCGATCTCTTTCTGCTCCTGGGACAGACTCGCCCGGATAAGATCGAATTGGAGAAGGCGCTGCACCGCTGGGTCGAGCGCTCCTGGTTCCTGGACGAGGAGACCGCGCAAGAAAGCCGCGACGCGGACGCCTTACCCCGCGCCTGGCGGCTCGGCTCGCGGCCCAACCTCACGCAGATGCACCACGATGCCTGCCAGAATCGCGTCCCCGCCGAATTGGTCGAAGCGACGCTGGTGGAGGCCATCGAGAAGCTCAATAGCCTCACCGCCGGAGCCAAGGGCGCGGGCGCCCGCGTCCACGTCTTGCCCAAAGCTCCCGCCGATGTTGCCGACGACGGTGAGTTCCATTACGCCATCCTGGGGCCGGAGGCGGCCTGCGAGCCGGGCCATCCCAGCGATCTGTCCCGCCGCATCCTCACCGAGACCACCACGCCGGAGAAGCCCCGCGTCAAGAAGAACGCCATCGTCCTGGTCGCGCCCTCGCTGAGCGGTCTGGAGCAGGCGCGGCAGGCGGTCCAGAGCCTGCTGGGCTGGCAGGAAGTGCAGAGCCAGCTCAAGCAGCAGCACGAGCTGGACAAGGTCGATCCGCTGCGTTGGCAAATGTTGCTGAACAAGCTCAAAATTGCGCAGCAGGCCCTACCGAGCGCCCTGCGCCAGGCCTACACCACCGTCATCGCCTGGTCAGCGCGGGGGGAAATCGAGGCGTTCAAGGGTGGGGTGGAGGACAAGAACCTCTTCGAGATCATCAAGGCCGATAAGAGGGCGCGCATTCAGGAGACCGCCATCAGCGCCGAGGCGTTGCTCCCCGGTGGGCCGTACGAGCTGTGGCGCGAGGGTGAGACCTCACGCTGGCTCAAAGACCTCGTGGGGGCCTTCGCCGAGCACCCCCATCTGCCCAAGATGCTCAACCGCCAGGCCATCCTGGAGACCCTGGTGGATGGGTGTGTGGAGGGGATGTTCGTCTTCCAGCTCCGGCGACCCGACGGATCCTTCCGCACCTTCTGGCGCTATCGCCCCGAAGAAGCCGTATTGAAAGAGCCGGGTCTGGAGGTGGTGCTCCCCGAAGCCGCGACCCTTTCCAAGATCGCTACGGGGTTGCTCGTGCCTGGTGCGTTGCCGGGGTTGTGGGAGGGAGACGAGATCACGCTGCAAACCCTCTATGACTACTTCGCCGGTGGGCACGTCGTGCAGGTACAGAAGCAGGGGTATACCGAACCGGTGCTCATCCCTGCCGCACCGCAGGCTGTCATCCACGAAGCGGTGGCGGGCGCGGTGCAGGGCGGCAAGCTCTGGCTGCTTACCCACACCGCCAGCCTGTGGCGGGAAACGCTCCCGGCCGGATTGCTGGGGCCGCAAGTGCGGCTCCTCCCGCCGCCGGAACCCATCGCCGTGACCGAGGTGCTGCCCTCCAATCTGCCGGAAGCCTGGGAGAACGATCAGGCCAACGTGCTGGCAATTGCCAACGCGCTGGCGACCCGCGCGGGCAGAGCGTTGCCCTGGCCGCTGGTACGCGATGCCGTGGATGGCGCCCTCCATGCCTACCTGGAGCTCGCCGTGGATTCGGAGCCGTGGCCCTGTGACCGACTGGCCGCTCAGCACGTCAAAATCCAGGTGCGGCAGGCGCCCGTCCCGAAGCCGCCGCCGCCTCGGCGCGGCGTCTGGGTCCGCGAGACCGAGCTCACCCCGGCGCAACTGCAAGACCTGGCCGACGACATCGGCGAGGTGGCGAAGGCCGCGGCGGGCTATCCGCTGAAGATCACCGTGCGCCTCGAGGTCGGCGGCGACCCCCCGGAGGAGGTCACTGCGGCGGTGGGGAAGGCGATGGGGCAGTGAGGTGATTTGAGAGATGCCAAAACCGCCGTGGGTGGAGTGGTTTGTTGATACGGGGGAAAGGTTACAGACTACAGACGGGAAAACTGTTGAGGTGTGGGAATTTAAACATATTGATGATCATGAGATATTATCAAGGTGGGCGGCTCATTTTCGCAATCACTATTGTCCAGATCATAGGATAGATGATTTGCGAGCAAGAAAATCACGGAAAGATTACCTCAATGATGTTAAATTTCCAAGTAGATTTACAAAATTAGGACCTCCCACCAGGGCTGGAGATTTTGGTGAAATATTAGTTGCTGATTATTTGCAATGGGTCCTTAATCATTGGGTTCCCAGAATGCGATGGTCGGCTAAACCTGTAAGAGATAGCTCGCCCCAAGGTTGCGATGTAATAGGTTTTCAATTCCACGACCGACATGCCACATCTAATGACCTTTTGACTATCGTAGAAGTGAAAGCGTGTTTTTCTCGCAGCTCAAGTGCACACAGATTGCAAGATGCTATCAATGGTTCGGCCAAAGATCATATACGTATTGACGAGTCACTCAACTATCTGCGGCAAAGATTAATCTCGGAAGGGCACGGAAATGATATTGGCAAGGTGGACCGCTTCCAAAGTCCAGTAGATATTCCATACCGCGAGTTATATGGTGCCATTGCTGTATTCACTACTGATTTCTTCACAGTTGATGTTGTTGCAAGTGCCGATACTGCAAAAATCCCAAATTCGAAAAAGGGAACCGAGACTTACCCCCATCCTAACCGTGATCGACTGATGTTACTGGTTATTCGAGGTAACAATATGATGGATCTCGTCCACGAGCTCTATAGGAGAGCAGCTGATGAAGCCTGAAGAGAGATCTCAATTGCTCTTAAATATTACTCGTTCAAAAGCAAAAATGTACGAGTACCAAGTACCGGAAGAGCACCATATTGCAATTATGCAAGATCCAGCAAGGTTGTTTAGATTGACGATAGGTTTGCTTGGTGAGTACGCAGCACGCTTTAATTCAGAAGATGCTGACGAGAGCTACTTCAACGAGCTTAAAGATCATCTTAAATTTTCATGTCGCTTTTTTGATGCGTACTTAGGCTCAAAATTGCAGCTAGAACTTGACCCTTATGTCATATTATTGGGCTCTGCAGCATATTATCTTTGTGATCTACCTGGTAGTTCTGGAGTTCTCGCGGATAGACTTGGGGATGAGTGCCCTAATCTGGATTGCTTGGGGTTAGAGGATTTATTGCTTTGGTTACTGCAAGCAGATTGGTCTTCGTACTTTTACGGATCAACAGGCATATATGGGGAATTCATTGACCATATATCGCGACATCTTGTTCATTACTTTGCAACCGGCGATGATCACGAGTATCTTTATGGGCAAGTTTCAGATCTAAGAAAAACAGCCTATGAGATGGGTACTCCAAGGCAGTTGCTCTTTGCTGATGTTTGTTTTGCAATTGCAAAGAAGCGTTTCGAGAATTCTACATGGTATTCACTTCCGCGCTATTCTGAGATTTCTAGCGATCAATGGTCGTCCACCCTAAAAAAGGAAACATTTGTTCGAGAACTATGGCCTGCACAACATTTACTCGGTGAACATGGCGTTTTCCTTGGGAAATCAGCAGTGGTTCAAATGCCGACAAGTGCAGGAAAAACAAAAGCCACAGAGATCGTTATCCGTAGCGCGTTTCTTGCTGGCCGTACTTCTCTTGCCGTAATCGTTGCACCATTCAGATCTTTATGTCACGAGATTAGAAATGACCTTGTCGAATCATTCCAAGGTGAGTCTGTAAAGGTAGAGGAATTTACTGATGTATTTCAGGTTGACTTTGAGTTTGTTGCGCGATTAGAAGACCCCCAGATTCTAATAGTCACTCCTGAAAAACTCATCTATGTACTTAGGCACACGCCGGAGATATCAGAACACATCGGTCTACTGATTTATGATGAGGGGCATCAGTTTGATAATGGGACACGAGGGATTACCTATGAGCTCCTCTTAACTTCGCTGAAAATGATGGTTCCAAAGAACATTCAAACCATCCTCATTTCGGCAGTAATAAAAAACGCAGTGGAAATTGGGCAATGGCTAATTGGTGATGATGTCGAGATTGTTGCTGGGGGCGATCTTCCTCCTACATACAGGAGCACGGCTTTTGTAAGTTGGCAAAGGCAACTCGGGCGTCTTGAATTCGTGGCGCGAGAGAATCCTGATGCTGGAGAATTTTTTGTGCCTAGAATCATCGAACAACAAAATCTTACACTCAGGCCCAGAGAAAGAGCCCGCCGAGTCTTTCCAGAAAAGACCGATGGGGGAGCGATCGCATTGTATCTAGGGCTTAAAGCGGTCATTAACGGTGGAGTAGCGGTTTTTTGTGGTAAGAAGTCTACAGCCTCTAACTTGTGTGCTAAGGTAGTAGAAGCCTATGATAGAGGATTGTCTTTAAGAAGGCCTGTAGAATACTCAGACTCAGATGAAATTCAACGATTGGGCTTGCTTTATGAAAGCAATTTGGGATCTGATGCAATAGCTACTAACAGCGCTAAATTGGGTATCTTTTCTCACCACAACAACACACCCCATGGGATTCGTTTGGCGGTTGAGTATGCGATGAAAAAGGGGTTAGCTAAATTTGTAATTTGCACCTCAACCTTAGCACAAGGTGTTAATCTACCAATTCGGTATCTCATTGTAACCAGCACATATCAAGGAAGAGATGAAATCAAAGTCCGTGATTTTCATAACCTTATTGGTCGAGCCGGGCGTTCTGGTATGTATACAGAAGGCAGTATCCTTTTTGCTGAGCCAGTAGTATATGATGAGCGCGTAAGGGGCACAAAGGGACGATGGCGTTGGGGGCGTGTCAAGAGTTTGCTCAATCCAGACAATTCAGAACCTTGCGCGAGTACCTTATTATCAGTTTTTGAACCTCTCCACAGCGATAAAGGCTATAATATTATACCTATACAGACATTCATTCAAGCATATAGTACAGGCAGTATTGGAGCGCTCGCTGCAGAGTTGGTCCTACAGCATCCCGACATGGGCTTTACAGTTTCAGGATTGGAAGAGCAGATTGAATCGAAAATGCACGTTATTGCAACAGTTGAAAGCTATCTCATGGCCCACTGGAATGATTCAATTGAGGGCTTGCAAGAAGATAGCATCACCGAGTTAGCTAAACAAACTTTAGGTTTCTTTCTAGCAGGAAATGAACAACGGGGCCAGATTATTGAGCTATTCAGATTATTAGCACAAAACATCGCCCGGAATGTTCCAGAAGCGTCAAGAAGAAAGGCTTTTGCAAAGACTTTGTACGGTGTGCAAGACTCCATCGCTCTTGAACATTGGACGATACAGCAGGTTGAAGATCTAAGAGCCTGCAATACTTATGATGAATTACTTCTTGCTCTGTGGCCTGTGATGTATAGCCAAATACGTAATAACACCTTTAGAAAATGCTTACCTCCAGAAACATTGCAAGATGTTGCCTTACATTGGATTCGAGGGGATACATTCGATGAGCTACTCACGCTTTTAACATCTAGAGAATCCAAGATTGGCAGATATAATCCCACAATAGATCATGTAGTTGATATTTGCGAAAATGCCCTGTCCTACGGTGGTACACTTGTGATAAGCGCAGTTTCTGAAACCATTGAAATCATTGATCCCCCAGGTGGCAGTCAACTTATCGGGCAGTTACATAGATTGCAGAAGCATTTAAAGTACGGTTTGTCTTCATTTACAGCTATCACCCTTTACGAGATTGGTTTCGCTGATCGTGTTGTGTCTATGGAATTAGCACGGGTTATCAATCTTGAAATATCTGATCGTGCAATCATGTCTCAGATTGTTGGTTCACATGAAGAAGAAATACGAGCGGTACTTAGGCAATATCCCCAATATTTCACACATGTGTTGGATGAAATAGTCTGACCTATCTGCTATGAAAGCCGAAAAATTACATGACTTATCCTATCCCCCAATGGATCGCCCGGATGTACCCGCCCAAAGCCGGGCGGGATCACCTGGGGCTGGGCAGCGTCTCCTCGGATCAGATCCTGCCGGTGCTCTCACCCGATATCAATGTGCTCACCATCCACCCGCGCTATCACAGTTTCTACACCTTCCTCCTGGATGAATTCTGGCAGCGCGACCGGCCCCGCAGCTACGCCGCCTGGGTCAAATTCTACCGGCCGCGGGCGTTCATCTTCTCGCTGGGCGCGTATCTGTGCGATCAGCCGGAGCATGGCGAGATGCGCAGCGTGGTCGGGGGACAAAAAACGCAAGGGCTGGCCGCGAGCGACGAAGCCACTTACGATACCACCTTCGATTACATCAAGAGCGATCTGGGGGGCTATGGGCTGTATTACCGCTCCGTCATTATGCAGTTGGGCCTGGTGTTGCCCGGCGGGCGGGGCCTCCCGCTGCCGGTGGATGTCCCCACCGAAGAGGGCAAACGCCTGGCGGCAACCTTCCGCGAGACGGTGCGTGAGACCGCCTACTACCGCGAGTTTTTCGATCATGACGCGGCACACGTTCCCCAGGATGTGATCCACGCCTATATTCGCCGCGCCTGTCTGTGCCAGTTACAGCGGCCCGATGCACCGGATCGCCCGCTTCTGTTGGATACCTTCCTTCACACCGGTACCGATCCAGCAGCCCAACGGGCTACCTTTCGTCTCTTTCTCGATATCGCGGCGCAGACCCAGGGACATGCACTGGAGGAAGATATTTTCCGCCAGCTGCTCTTCCTTGGCGCCGCCGGTAACGGTGTACGGTATACGCCGCACCCCAACGTGTCGGAAGCCTTCCGGCGCTGGCGGCTCTATCAGGCCCGCGAGTATTATGCCTACGCTCTCAATGCACTGTGGTATCATCTCTGCGCATGGGGCCTGGAGCAGCACGGCGATATCCGTCCGGTAGCCCTCGAAGCGCTCTACGCTCATCTGGAGTTGGCTCTCGATTTCGACGCGCTGGCCGCGCGGCTGGCGCTGCCGGCACCGGGACTGCGCGCGAGCAATGGTTTCCGCGCGCTGTTGGACTGGCTCCGCCGGTTGGTGGGCGTGGGGCCGGGTGGTGATTTTGATGCGGTGTGTGATCTTTCCGCGCCGTTGCACGAACACCGGCTCTATCGTCTGGCTGATCAGAACCGACATGCGCCGGAGGTCATGGTTGGGGGGATGGTGATCCTGCTGGCGTTGATCTATCTGCGATTTGGGAATCCCGAACGTTGGAGCGAGGCAGATTGGGAGATCTCCCGTATGGGCGCGGATGGGCGGCTGAGTGTGGATGGATTTGTCCGTACCCTGCGGCGCAAATTGCGCAGCGGGCCGGTGACTATCGGAGAAATCACGCGCTGGTTGTTTGAGGACTACATCATCTTACAGCACCAGCTCGTGGCGACCGGCAAACTGCCGGAGAACACCTTCCGCTTCCGGCGCGAGGGTCAGCGCCTGCACTTCTACCCTCTGGAAAACTCACTGGGTTTCACGGATTCCCGCTTCAACGCCATCAGCACCACCTTGCACGAACTCGGCCTCTGCGGCGATTGGCGTCAACCTGAGCACCTGCTCACCCCGGATGGCCGGCGTCTGCTGGAACAGGGAGATTTCTCGTGAATCCGCTCCAATTGCCCGAGCGCCTCAAGGGTGCGTGGGAGCATGTTCTGATCCTCACCTACGGCCTGGATGCGGTCTTCTTCGAAAACGCACTCTGGCGGCAGTTCAGCGCACGGTGCCGGAATAAGATCATCCTGGCCGACGGACAGCGCTACCTGGATGCGTGCAGCGGTTATGCGCGTGGCGGCATGGTGCGGCATCTCAATCAACGCTATGTGGCTGAGGGTATCTACACGTCCCGCGCGGCTCATGCCAAAGCGATCCTGTTGGCGAACCAGGAGCAGGGGCGACTCTTGGTCGGCAGCGGCAATCTGGGTTGGCAGGGGTACGCTTCCGGAGGGGAATTGTTCACTGAGTACACTTACAGCGCCGCCGATCCTGCCGCTTTACCGGCATTCCTGGCTGTGCGCGAGCTGGTGGATGGGCTGGCGACGCGCGGCTACCTTACTCCACCCGCGCAACGACGGCTGCGCCATCTCTGGGAGCATACACCCTGGTTCTACCAGGCTGCGTCTGCTGGCTACCGTCCTGTGCGGCACAACCTGACAACGAGTTTCCTCACGCAACTGACCGAAGCGGTCGCGGGCGAACCGGTCGAGGAACTCTGGATCGCAGCGCCCTTTTACGATCCGCAATTGATTGCCCTGGAGCGCCTTCTCGAAACGTTGCACCCGCACCGGACGTGTTTGCTTGTACAGTCCGGATATACGTCTTTGAACTTGGAGGCGCTGACTAAACTCTCGGCACGCTGGCCCGCCGGGTTGGAAATCTATACCTGCAAGAGGGACGAGGCCAATCCCTACCTTCACGCTAAGCTTTACCTCCTCAAGTTCTGTGACCGGGCACTTTGTCTGCAAGGTTCCCCCAATCTCTCCCAGGTCGCCATGTTGTGGCCCGTTCCCCAGGGAAATGTGGAACTGGCAAACCTACTGGAAGGCGCACGTGATGACTATGACTCGCTGCTGGCGGTTCTGAATCCGGAGCAGGTGAAAGACCTCGCTACATTGGACGTCGCTTATCAACCCCCCACTTCTGCTGAGTTCACGCAGGTTGAGGGCTGGTATCTGACCGGCGGCGAGTGGCGCGACGACCGCCTACGCTTACATTATCATGGCACATTGCCGGAACTCGCCGGTGTGCGCGTGTTGGTGGGAAATCAGACAGTTGTCCCGACTGCGTGCCGGCAAGAGGCTCGAAGCTTGGAGTTCCAACTGCCGCCGGAAACGGTGTCAGCCTTGAATCATCCCCTTCCGATCACGCTCTTCTGGCCGACCATCGAAACGCGCTCTAATCCGGTCTACATCTGCAATCAAGCCGCGCTGGATGCCGAACTTGAAATCCGGACGGATGATGCTGATACCCTGGATCGGATCGGGGGATTTGACCTTGTGGACGAGGAGTTGGAGCAATTGCTTGCCGACCTGGATGCGGCGCTGGTCATTGATCGTCAGAGTGTGTGGCAGCTCGCCGGTCGCCGGGTGACATTGCCGGACGATGCAGATGATGAAGAGCTGCGGCTAGGCTACGAAGACATTGACTATGAGCAGCTGCGCCAACATCCGAAACTCCGGCAGTATCTGCAGAAGCGACAACCCGGCGAACGCTACACACGCTCGCGCTTGCAGATCATTCTCAGTTCAATCACGGATCATTTTCGTGGATTGCTCGACGGTAGATCGCAGGTTTCAGTCAAGATGCTGGAAGCACTGCAAATGCCTGGCAGCGAGGAAGGCGAAACCGAGGATGAGATCGAAGCAGCAGATGCCGACAAGAAACGCCGGCGGCAAGCGCAGGGCAAACGCCTGGCGCGTCTCTTCAAAAACTTCGTGCGTCGCTATCTGCGTGGCTTGCGCAGCCTGGATTTTCAGGATTTTGCGGGCTTCGTGGTGCTTACGGATAACTACATCATTTTCAGCCATTTGTTGTGGCACCTGTTCAGATATGAATGGTTGGAGCCACAGTTTATCATCAAGAGTCTGCTTGAGACTTGGCAGTTCTTCTGGGGCACAGCGTATAGGTCCGGTTATTTCGCTGCACTTGAGCCCGAATATCGTGAACAGGCCTATCAACTGCTACGAGGAGACTATGCCGTTGGAGAACAGCTGGCAGCTCTCTATCATAGTGCCCACTTGACGCGCACCGAGGGTTGGGATGACCTACGCTTCGCACTTCGCGATTTCTGGCGTGCTTATATCACGACCCAACCTCTCCCCATTACCTCTCAGACACTTGAAACCGCCTGGCGTATTGTAGCCGAGCGCCAAGTCTATGAGCCGCCGCGCCCGCCATCAATTATCGAGGAACTGGTTGCTTTGGCCGGTTTCGAAACCTCTGAGAGTTTCCGCCGCGCCTTGGAAGAACAGTTTGACCTATCAGAGGGCGGTTGCTATTTCGAGCGAGTAAAGGTGCATTGCCGGGTTAGGCCAGTGAACTGCATGGTCTTGACTCAGTGCCAGCCGCTGCAAGAGCAGAGGTCGGCGTTGGAGCTGCTGGCGCACTGGCTGCAGCAGGAATCACTGGATTACTATCGCGTCTGTTGTCCGGCTACGCATAGCACCGATTATTTATTGTTTTACGATGTGTTGAATGCTACTGGTACATATTGGGCAAAAGCCGCTGGTCAGGATCCGGTGGACTTCAGTGGGCCGCTTATGCCTGCCGCGCTGCCCTGGGATGAGATCCTGGCACAGTTGCAATCGCTGGCTCAGGAGCTTGACGGACGGCTGGTTTTTCCAAAGGAGTTGCACTTTGCCCCTCAGCGTCACAGCCCCGCCACCAGCTCCTAACCGTGCGCGGTGTTGGGGTGAAATGCCGTGTGGTTGTTGCCGCAGGCGTTGGACCCAGCAGATCCGCCAAGACAAGTAGATTTTACGCTCCGCCAATCATCCGCAGTTCCGGTAGATGGTGACGGTGTCCACAGGCCAAGCTGCCTGGCGTGATGTTTTTCGTATATCAGGAGTAAGATTTATGTCATTACACCCAACGTGGATTTCCGTGGGCGTTGGACAGCTGGCGTTGTGGCATCGCCCCAAGCGCCAGTATCTGCGTGATGTGCGGGCGCAGGGCACAGGCGCAGATCTAGTAGTCGTGACTCTCCTCCATCCTGGCGAAGGCGCGACACATTTGGGTCAGCTCATCCAGGCTGCTGGCGCGTTGTGGGTTTGGCTGCCGCTCAGTTTCGGACGCCCGCCGGAAGGAGCGGAATCCAACCAGATCGTGGCCGCTCTACCAACGCTCTCCACTCATTTGGATTCGGAGGGAAGAGCGTACTACATCCGCGCGCGCTGGACCTTTGATGTGATCTGGCCGGTGGTCTACACGGCCTTTCTTGCCTTGTCGCTGAGTTGGGTGTACTGGCGGGCGTTCGCCCCGGCGAGCCGCTGGCAATGGGCAAACCTCGTCCCGCTGGCGGGGATGCTATTCGATTGCCTGGAGAACAGTCCTGCCTCGCTGGTGATGGCGCGCTATCCGGATCTCACTCCCGGCGTGGCTCATTTGGCCCCGCTCTTCACCCTCCTCAAGTGGCTCTTTGTCACCGGGAGTTTTGTACTGCTGTTCATCGGCGGCGGTGTAGCGGTGTGGCATCGGGCGCCCGCCCCGGCGGCGGGCCTGAGGTGCGGAATCAAACTTCAACAAGGGCAACACCGTCACCCTCCACCACGCGCCGACGAAATCCTGAACCTTCCAGCCGGAGCAGTAGCGGAGAAATCATGCCAGATAAAGTGTTAGAATTGGTGGGGGTCATTGATTTCGATCTCTGTGCGCCCGGCGCGCGCTTGTGGGATCTGGCCTACACGGCCTACCGTTATGTGCCCTTGATGCCCGGGCCGGAGGTCGAGGCGGCTGTCGGCGAAAAGTCCCCTTTCACCTCAGCGGTCACGCTAGCGTGAGTCAAGACGTTACTCAAGGCCTACGGGGCCGATACAGATATCACCCTACAAAGGGGATGTTGAGGTGAAGC
>NPIE01000002.1_pt1 | contig 48807 bp, 40 predicted proteins | sample 8637661 | NCBI WGS metagenome assembly NPIE01 (sample SAMN07420842, study PRJNA396082) | bioreactor metagenome | isolation source: sample BA12 brine-fed electro-methanogenic bioreactor BA | place: Japan: Kochi | collected 2016-12-09 | reverse complement strand
CGCAATCCAGCCGATAAACCGTACAGTCAATACTAGCCGATGGTGATGGATTGCGCCAGTCCAGAAGCGCGGCTTCATGCACATGGAACCCGGCGGGCAGGCGTGCATTGATACCGGCCGCCGCCTCCCGGGCCGCCACCGGCCGGCTCAGATCGAGATCGATGATCTCCGCCTCGCTTTCCATGCCATGGGGCAGAGCCTCGCTGTAGGAGATGCGCGGGTGGGGGTGAAATCCCTGGGAATAGCGCACCGGCAGACCTGCGCGCCGGACAGCCCGGTTGAACAGTCCCATGAACTCCAGATGGCCCACGAAGCGTCCCTTGCCGGTTTTGGCGACACGCAGGCGCAGCTTGCAGCGATTCTCCTCTCCGGCAGGTGCCGCCGGGGCAGTAGATCCAGCGGATTGCGCTTCGAGAGCGGCAGCATCATGCAGGCGCGGACGCACCTGCTGAAAATCACAGACTCCGCAGGCGGTGCAGACTCCGCCGCGGCAGTCGGGCGTCGCCTCAAGCCCCAGGGCCCGGCGCCGCTCCTGCAGAAAAAAGGAACGGCTCACGCCGCAGTCGATATGATCCCAGGGCAGCACTTCATCCTCTGCGCGCTCGCGCAGATACCAGGCGGGGTCGATGCCGCAATCGGTAAAAGCCTGCTGCCAGAGGGCGAAATCAAACTGATCGTCCCAGCCGTCGAAACGGCACCCCAGATCGACGGCGCGGGCGATGACCGCGCCCAGACGGCGATCGCCGCGGGCGAAGACTCCTTCCAGGAAGGACATTTCGGCGGTGTGCCACTTCATGCGCAGCTTTTTGGCCCGCAGCTTATCGCGCAGCAGATTCTGGCGCCGCCTTGTCTCCGCCAGCCCGATCTGGGCCTCCCACTGAAAAGGGGTATGGGGCTTGGGCACGAAGGTCGAAACCGAAACATTGACGTCGGCGCCACCCTGCGAGCCTTTTCCAGAGCGCTTGACCCGTACCGCCAGGTCGATGATCTGCTCCAGGTCCTCGTCGGTTTCGGTGGGCAGGCCCAGCATGAAGTAGAGCTTGACCAGGCGCCACCCCAGAGAGAAGGCGGTGGTTGTTGCCTCAACCAGGTCTTCGGCATCGATCCCCTTGTTGATCACCTGCCGCAAGCGCTCGCTGCCGGCTTCGGGTGCCAGGGTAAAGCCGGTCTTGCGCACCCTGCGGATCTCCTCCATCAATTCAGGGGTCAACGACCCCACCCGCAGGCTCGGCAGCGACACCGCCACCTGGCTGTCGGCAAAGCGGGTCATCAGGTTTTTGAGCAGTGGCTCGATGCAGCCGTAATCGCCGCTGGAAAGAGAAAGCAGGGAAACCTCCTCCTGTCCGGCAAACGCCAGGGACTGTTCGATAATCTCCACAATGCGGCCGGGATCGCGCTCACGCACCGGACGGTAGATGTAGCCGGCCTGGCAGAAGCGGCAGCCGCGGGTACAGCCGCGCGCGATCTCCACCGCCACACGGTCGTGCACCGTATTCATGGTCGGCACCACCGGCCGCACCGGAAACGAGGCGGCGTTGAGGTCCGCCAGGAAACGGCGCCGCACACGCTCCGGAGCGCCCGAAGAAGCCGTGATGGAGGCAATACGACCGTCTTCACCATAGGTGACATTATAGAGCGACGGAACATAGGCCCCTTCGATGCGCGCCAGGCGCTGCAGCAGGCGGGCGCGGTCCTCGCCCGCCTCCTTCGAGGCTCTGACCGCCCGGCACAGCTCCGGCAGAGCCTCCTCGCCGTCGCCGATTACTGCACAGTCAAAGAAATCCGCCAGCGGCTCCGGGTTGAAGGCACAGGGGCCACCCACCACAATCAGCGGATGGTCGGCGCTGCGCTGATCCCGGCGGCGCGGAATCGAGGCCAGATCCAGCATGGTCACCAGGTTGGTATAGGATAACTCGTACTGCAGGGTGAACCCGACAATATCGAAACGGCTCAGAGGCCGCTCGGTTTCCAGGCTGCGCAGTGGCTCATCGGCCTTCCGCAGCTGCTCCTCCATATCGGGCCAGGGCGCATAGACCCGCTCCGCAGCAAGCCAGGGGTTCTGATTGAGTATATGGTAAAGAACGGCATATCCCAGATGACTCATTCCGACTTCGTAGACGTCGGGAAAGGCAAGGGCCATGGAGAGCGCCACCTGTTCGGGATCCTTGATGATGCTCCCTACTTCTCCACCGAGATAGCGCGAGGGACGGGAGACATGCGGCAGGATATTTTCGTAGGCCATGAAATGGATTTCCAGACGACAGAGAAAAAACGAAAGTGGGAAAAGTTTGAAATTTAGCACAATTGCCCGCTGTCTCTCAACATCTTTCAGCGCCCTCTCAAGCGGTTCTCGCACGGAGGGTAGGCCATCGATGAACCATGTGCTATTCTTGCATCTGCCTGCAATCAGCCATGGCAGCTCAATCATCGGTCAAATCCCCCTGCATGAAGCTTCAACAGACAAGGATGCCCTATATATGGTTTCAACACTCAAACTGCAAACCGATCTGCACATCCATACCATCGCCTCCGGCCATGCCTACAGCACGGTGGATGAAATCGCCCGCGCCGCCGCCGAAAAAGGTCTTCGGGGCATTGCGCTGACCGACCATGGTCCGGCGCTTCCCGGCGGTCCACACCCCTATCACTTCCACGCTCTGCGCTTTATTCCCGAATTCCTCTATGGAGTCCGCGTGCTGCGGGGCGCCGAAGCCAACATTATGGGCGCAGGGGAGATCGACCTTCCCGACGACGTACTGCCCAAACTCGACGTGGTGATGGCCGGCTTTCACGAGGACTGCTCGCCGGTCGGCAACACCGCGCAGAATACCGAGGTACTTCTGGCCATTATGGATCGGCCGCAAATCAAGGTCATTTCTCACCCCGGCAATCCCTCGGTGCCCCTTGATCTGGAGGCGGTGGCCGAACACGCCGCCAAAACAGGCACGGCTCTGGAATTCAACAATTCCTCTTTCACCATCAGCCGTATCGGCAGCGACAGCAACTGTCGGCGACTGGCTTACTTCTGTGCAGCGCACCATACCCCCGTCACGGTGGGCAGCGACGCTCATTTCCACAGCGCCGTAGGGGAACTGAGCGTGGCCCAGCAGGCGTTGTCCGAAGGAGGCGTTGAACCCGAGCAGATCATCAACCGCACGCTGGAGTCGACTCTGGCCTTTCTGAACCTGGAGTTCTGATCAATGAGACAATCCCCCGAAATCGAAATCGAAATGCGCGCTGAAAATTCAGGCCGGGGCCCCGTCTACCATTCCTCCAGCCCCAGCGGGGACAACTGGGCCATGGCCTGCCACCTGAGCGCACTGTGCGGCTACCTCTTTCCATTTGGCAACATTATCGGTCCCCTTGCCTTGTGGCTGTTCAAAAGAAAACAGATCTCCCAGGTCGATCGGCACGGCAAGGAAGCACTGAACTTCCAGATCAGCGTGACACTTTACATGTTCGCCTCGATGCTGCTGATGCTTATTGGAATCGGCGTCGTGCTGCTGGTCGCCCTGTCCATCTTCACGCTGGTGATGATCATCATCGCGACGATCAAAGCGCGCAATGGCGAACTCTACCATTACCCCCTGGCCATTCGCCTTATTCGCTGATCGTCAGACGAAAATATTGCCAGCAGCGGTGACAGCGCTTTTCTCTTGCAGGTATTTGCGAAAAATGAGATGCTCCCTATTATAAGCATCCAATATCATAGGGACATTCATGGAAACGCGTTATCTGCGAACCCTTGCGGTGGTGGCACAGACAGGCAGTTTCTCCAAGACCGCCCAGCAGCTTCATATTACCCAGTCCGCCGTCTCCCAACGGATCAAATGGCTGGAGGATCATTTCGGGCGCGAGCTGTTCAACCGCACCAGCACCCGCCTGCTGCTCACCGATGCAGGGAAAGTCGCCCTCGAAAAAGCGCACGAGATCCTTGCTCTTGAAGACCAGATGGTGGAGGAGCTGGAAAACCTCGAACACGGCCACCCGCTGCGCGTGAGCTGCACGCCGACCTTCGGTATGATTCACCTGCCCCAGGCCCTGAATCGCTTCATGCTGCGCAATTACGAAATCACCGACATCCAGCTGCTGTTTCATGTCCCCGAACAGGCTATGGTGGAGTTGCGCGAAGGGCATATCGAACTGGCCGTCATCGAGCACTGCGGCCGGATGGATTTCGAGGAATTTGCCACCTACGCCCTGCCGGACGATGAGCTGGTCTTCGTGAGCGCCCACACTCTCAATCTGCCCAAAGGGCGCTGTGAACTCAGCCAGCTGCGGGAACACACCCTCTATGTCCGAAAAGAGGGGTGCAGCAGCCGCTCCCTGCTGGAGAACAACCTGCGCCAGCGCCACCTCTCCCTGCGCGATTTTCGCAAGACTGTCGTCACCGACGGCCTGGTGGTGACCATCGAAGCGGTGCGCGCCGGCGCCGGCATTGCTTTCATTTCTCGTTCACTGGTGGAGAAGGATCTGGCTGAAGGAGGGCTGCGCGAGCACCACGTGCACGGCTTTACGCATCAACGCAGCCGCACCCTGGTGGTGAACTGGAACCGGCGCCACGACCCGGCGGTCAAAGCTTTTATTTCCTGCATTTTCAACACCTTCAACCTTCCGTCGCCGGTAGATGATAATGCGGTTTCCGGCTGACCGATCGGCCGCTGCATCACATGTCCTCCTCTTTCAGCTGCTCCTTTTCCCGCTTGCCATCCCGCCCTATCCTGCTATCATAACCATGTTCTATTTCCATGCAGCCATGCCGGCGACTCCGCATATCCCGTAGTAACGCCTTTCCGCCTTGGAGCTTTTCACCTATGGCCGAGCAGAATATCTTCTTTCTACCGGTGCGCGAATTCTGCCGCCGCGAGTATTTCACCTGCACGGTGGATGAAAGCGTCATGGAATTGGCGCGCACCATGCGCGACCACAATGTTTCAAGCCTGGTTGTACAAAACAGCGATGAACCGGTCGGGATCATCACCGATCGCGATCTGCGCCGCAAAGTGGTGGCTGAAGGGGCCGATCCCGCCGGGATGCTCGCGCGCGACATCATGAGCGGCCCGCTGATCGTTGTGCGCGAGGAGGACAATTTTTTTGAAGTCGTCTATCAGATGTCGCACCACGGCATTCACCGACTGGGCGTGGTGGATAATGACAACCGGCTGTGCGGCATGGTCAATGAATCGGACCTGATCCGCATCCAGACCCAGTCACCGCAGCACCTCGCGAAGGAGATCGAAAAAGCCGCGGACAGGGAGGTGCTCAAAGGCTACCACGCTGAAATTGAAGAAATGATCGTTTCGCTGGCGGATGCAGGCGTCAAAACGCGCGATCTCGTCCGGCTGATCTCCGATCTCAACGACCGGATTCAGTGCCGTCTGATCGAACTGCTGCGCCAGGAAAAGCGCTTTGCCGAGCTGACGGGCGATTTTGCGTTTGTGGTGATGGGCAGCGAGGGGCGTTCCGAGCAGACCCTGAAGACAGATCAGGACAATGCCATTATCTACGCCGATCATCTCGATCAGGAGCAGATCGGAACTCTGGAGGAATTTTCCCTGGCCCTGATCGATGGCCTGATTGAAATCGGCGTTCCCTCCTGCCCCGGCGGCATCATGGCCAAAAACGCCTTCTGGCGACGTCCGCTGACCCCTTGGCGTGAAACGCTGGAAAGCTGGATCTCGACGCCGTCTCCCGACAACATCATGAACTTCAGTATGTTCAGCGATCTGCGCACCCTGCACGGCGACCATTCCCTCGAAGAACAGCTCAAGGCCCACATTCTGCGCCGCACGCGCGAGGATGACGTGTTCATCGCACGCATGGCCGCCAACGCCGCGCGCTTTCACTCACCCCTGACGATTTTCGGCAATTTCAAGCGGGAGAAGGACGGCCCCCACAAAGACAAGATCGATCTGAAAAAGGCGGGAATCTTCACCCTGACCGAAGGGATCAAGATTCTGGCGCTGGAGAAGGGGCGGCTTGGCGGCAGCACCTTGGACAAAATTGCCTGGCTGCGGCAGCAGGGGGTGTTCACGGCTCAAAAAGCGGGAGATATCGATGCCGCCTTCAATCTGCTGGTGTTCCTGCGGCTGCGCTGCCAGACCCTCGCCATCCGTGAAGGGCGCGAGCCGAGCAATTACATCGACCCGGACAAGCTTGACCGGGTCGAAAAAAACCGCCTGCACACCGCCCTTGAAGTGGTCAAATCATTCCAGGGCTTTCTACGCAGCCACTTTCAGCTCGACCTGATCACCAATTGAGAGGTGCATTGCCGACCTGCCGTTTCTCCTCAGGCGGTCGCACGGCCGGATTAGCGTAGCGATAGGTTTCGCCGCGATAGTTCTTCAACTCCACCTCATCCCCCAGGCTCTGCAGATAATCGGGCAGCAGCGGAATCTTGCCGCCGCCTCCGGGCGCATCGATGACGTAGGCGGGCACCCCCAGGCCGGAGGAATGGCCACGCAGGGCGCGCATGATCTCAAGCCCCTCTTCCACCGAAGTGCGGAAATGGTCGGTGCCGCGCACCATGTCGGCCTGATAGAGGTAATAGGGGCGCACGCGCACCGCAAGCAGCTTCTGCATCAGACGCTTCATGACGGCGGGATCGTCGTTGACTCCGCGCAGCAGCACCGACTGGTTTCCCAGCGGGATCCCCGCGTCGGCCAGACGGGCGCAGGCCTTGGCCGCCTGAGCGGTGATCTCGTCAGGATGATTGAAGTGCGTATTGAGAAACAGCGGGTGATATTTGCGCAGCACCCGTACCAGCGCCGGGGTGATGCGCTGCGGCAGCACCACCGGCACACGCGAACCGATGCGGATGATCTCCACATGGTTGATGGCACGCAGCGCCCGCAGGATGTCGTCAAGCCTGTCGTCGGACAGAAGCAGCGGATCGCCCCCCGACAGAATCACATCGCGGATTTCAGGGTCGTTGCGGATGTAGTCCAGCCCCCCCTCGATGGTCTCGCGGCTCACCACCATGCTTTCGCCGCCGACCTTGCGCTTGCGGGTGCAGAAACGGCAGTACATGGCGCACTCCGAACAGACCAGGAACAGCACCCGGTCCGGATAGCGGTGCACCAGGTTGGGCACCGGGCTCTGGTTCTCCTCCTCCAGCGGATCCGCCGGGCAGACGCTGTCGCGCAGCTCCTCCTCCGAAGGCACGGCCTGCCGCCAGATGGGGTCGTTCACCTCCCTGATCAGGGAGAGATAGTAGGGGTTGATGCGCATGGGGTATTCGGCTGCGACCGCATCAAGGGGCGCCGGGTCGATGCCGAAGCGCCGGGTCACCTCGGCGGGGCGGGTCATACTTGCCTGCAGCATTTTCTGCCAGGTTTCCATGGCGGTCAGCTCTCCTCTGAAACAGTCACACGTTTAACATAGGTGAGGCGGTCGTCGCCCGGCCGGTAGAAATCCCGAATGCACGACTCCTGCGCATAACCGGCCTGCTCATAAAAACGCCGGGTTCGTTCGTAGCTCCCCTGGGAGCTTGTTTCCAGGCAGACCAGCCGCCCGCCGCGGGCACGGGCCTTTTGCTCAACATGGCTCATCAGTTTACGACCGACACCATGCCCCTGCGCCGCCGGGTCGACGGCGATCCAGTAAAGATCAAAAGTTCCCTGCGTCAACGGCACCGGGCCGAACAGCACATACCCGGCCACGCGCCCCTCGGCCTCAGCCACCGCCACTTCGTAATCCTGCTGGGCGTGATCATTGAGCACAATCCCGAGCAGTTCCACGGCCACCCCCACTTCCTCATCGCTGAAGGCGCCGGTGTTTTCAAGAATCCGGATCAGATCGGGCACATCGGTTGCCTTGAGATTACGCACGGCCTGTCTCCTTTCGCTGAACAGCCATCTCCACAATGCGGCGGACCAACTGCGGATAACTCATGCCCGCCACGGCGGCGCAGCGGGCCAATCCCGCATCGGCTGAAATATCCGGATTGGCGTTGACTTCTAGAATGTAGGGCACGCCGTCGCGAAGACGGATGTCGACACGGGCGTAATCGCGACACTCCATGATTTTGCAGGCACGCAGCGCGGTGTCGCGGACCAGCATCGCATCGCGCCCCCTGAGGGACGCCGGACACACCGGTTGAGTTCCCCGATAACCCTGGGACTGCTCAAGCCATTTCCCTTCGTAGCTGACAATGGGGCGGACCAGTTCGGGATGAAAACGGATTTCCGACAGGGGCAGCACCTCAAAGGGGCCGTTGCCGATGACTGCCACATTGATCTCGCGCCCCTCGATGAATTCTTCAACCAGCGCGCCCTGTCGATAGGTGTGATGCACGTAGACAATGCGCGCTCGAAGTTCGGCCTCGTTCTCCACCACGCTGGCGTTGGAGATTCCCAGCGAAGCGTCCTCGAAACGGGGCTTGACTATCAGGGGGTAGGTCAGGTCACGCACGCGAAGAGACTGTTCGCCAAGCTTGACCAACTGGTATTTGGGGGTGGGCAGCTGATGACGGGCGAGCAGATCCTTGGTGCGCGCCTTGTCCTGGGTGAGCCCCAGGCACAGGGGAGCGCTGCCGGTGAAAGGCAGATCGAGCAGATCAAAAAGCGCGGCGATATGCATCTCCTGGCGGCTGCGCCCCCAAAAGCCTTCACACAGGTTGAAGACCAGGTCGGGCTCCGCTGCACGCAATTCGGCGACAAACGCAGCGATATCCGAATCCAGCGCCACCAGTTGCGGGACGTGGCCGAGTTCCTTCAGCGCACCGGCCACCGCCTGCGCTTCGTTCTCGGCACCCTGCTCGGAGATGCGGTCAAAAGCTTCGCCCTGCACCGGTTGCTGCACAGCCCGGTTAAAGCAGACCGCGACTTTCATGGCACCCCCCTTGTTCTTGCAGGTTGAACCGCGCGATAGCGGCATCGGCCACGGCCAGGATCAGCTGGTCGTAGGCGAGCCCGGCCGCACGCGCCGCCTTGGGAAAGCAGCTGTTCTGCTCGGGACGCGGCAGAATGCCGGGCAGGGGGTTGAGCTCAATGACCTGCGGCAGGCCGCGTCCATCGAGGCGCACGTCGATGCGGCACCAGTCGCGGCAGCCCAGGGCGGCAAAAGCACGCCTGCACAGTTCTTCGATCTGGCGGCGCAGCAGCGGTTCAAGCTGTGCCGGGCAGGTGAAGATCTGCAGGGGATCCTGTTCCTGATCCCACAGCCATTTGGCTTCGTAGGAGTAGATGGGATTGACGCCGGCCGGCAGACTGTCGAAATTGATCTCGACGATGGGCAGCACGCGCAGATCGGAGCCGTTGCCGAGCATGGCCACGGTGAATTCGCGTCCCGGCAGAAACTCCTCGATGAGTGCCGGCTGCCGGTAGGTCTCCAGCACCCACTGCACCTGGCGCACCAGTTCGCGGCGATTGCGCACCAGAGCCCTGTCCGTGACCCCCTTGCTGGAGCCCTCGAGGGTCGGCTTGACCATGGCCGGATAGCTGAACCGTGCGGGAATCTCCACCATGGAGGAGACCACCACGAATCGCGGCGTCGCGACGCGGTGATGCGCGAGGATTTCTTTGGTGCGTCGCTTGTCGAGGCAGAGGCCGAGCGTCAGGGGATCGCTGCCGGTATAGGGCAGCCCCAGCATATCGAGCATGGCGGGGATCTGCGCTTCGCGGCTGACCCCATTCAGACCTTCGGCGATGTTGAACACCAGGTCCGGCCGCAGCCGGCGATAGCGCTCAAAGGCGCCGAGATCCGCCTCCACCAGGGTGACGTTATGGCGCGAACGCAGTGCGCCGGCCACCGCATTGATGGTGTGAATGTCGTCCCACTCGGCGTAGAGATCGTCGGGAGGTTCGGAGGGAGGTTCCAGGGGAGGCTCGGCGGCAGCATCCTGCACGCCTTCAGCCCCCGCCTTCAGATTGAAGGAGAGTGCAATGTTCATGTGTAACCCCTTTATCGTTGCCTTGAGTGATTGTGCCTCCCGAAGGAGGAGCGAAGGCGTCTTCGGTCCCGGGCAGCCTGGCGGCCTGCGGCTAAAAGGGGTCACTTTTAAGCGTGCGCGTCTTGCGATTCCCCGGGCCTGAACGTCTCTCGTTAATTTCTCATATACGCCCGGTCTGCACCGCTGTCAATCGAAAAAATGAAGGGGTTGAAGGGTTCTTTCAAACGGTACTGTTTTCAATATGTTAAAATAAGGAGCAGAAGACCCGGGAGGGAACGATTTCCTTCTCTTTCCCGGCTTCGCAAACTACTGGCGAAGATCCATTTTGAGGTTGACAGAAGACCGGCCACTGGGCTACGCAAAGCCCTGACATTTCACCATCAACACGGAGCACAGCAATCTGCCATGACACCCTTTTCCACCATTTTTCTGGAAATCGGCCTTCCCGTTCTCATCATGCTGGGCGCGGAGCGCTTTGCCGTCAATCGCTTCATGCGCACCCCGGAACAGGTTGCCTGGGTACGCCGCCACAAGTGGCTGCACCCCAACGCCATCAGCCGGGCACGCTATCCGATGGGGTTTGTCTCCGTGCTGCTGCTGCACATGGGGTTCCCCAAGCTGTGCTTTCTTTTTTTCACCTTCTGGATGATCACCGACATCACCGACGGCGACATTGCCCGCAAGTGCGATCTGCATACCGAGGAAGGGGAATCGATCGACCCGTTCTCCGATAAACTGATGTATTCCCCCATGCTGGTCTACATGGCCTGGATCAACCTGCTTAACCCGGTACTGGTTGGCCTCTTTCTCCTGTTCGACATCACCGGCCAGTTTTCCCGTCACTTTATCAAGGTCAAGGCGGCCAACCTGTTCGGCAAGGCCAAAACCTTCCTGGTGGTGGTGCTGCTGATCGTGGTTGGCCTGGAATACATCTACGGCCCACTCCCCCTGTTCGGCCGCACCATTCAGCCACTGATGGCGATCTGTACCGCGCTGGCCTTCTGCTCCACTTTTTTCAAGCTGATCCCCAACTACTGGTACGCCAATATCCTCAGCATCATGAACCTGATCTGCGGTCTCGCCGGCTGCTGGGTGGTGCTGGCCGGCCATCCCCCCGTCTATGCGCTGGGGCTGGTCTTTCTGGGGCAGTTTCTCGACCTGTTCGACGGCCGTGCGGCGGAACGCTGGGGATCGACCCCCAGAGGGGAAATTTTCGATGATGTGGCCGACGGCACCAGTTTCGGCTTTACGGTCGGGCTGATCGTGGCCGTGACCTTTGCTCACCGCAGCCTGGGTGCGCTGATTGCGGTCATCTACCTGGCGGCGGTGGTCTATCGCCTGGTGCGTTTTGTCAGAGAAAAGCGCCGCGAGGGGATCGCCGGCGGGGTCACCCATTTTTCCGGTCTGCCGTCACCGGCAGCGGCCTTGCTGGCGGGCGTTTCCTGCATCCTGATTCCCAGTGAGCTGATCAACGGTCTAACGGTGATTATTGCCTCGGCGCTGATGGTCTCGCGCGTTCCCTATGCCCACTTCGGCCGCACCATTCTGCCCCGTGTTCCCAAGATCGTTCGCGTCATGGTCCTGGCAACGTTTCTCATTCTACTGGCCCAGGGAGTGCGCCGGGACCTCTATATGGCCCCGCTGATCATGGCTTACGCAAGCGCCCTGATCTACCTGGCGTCCCCCCTTTTCTGGCATGTGGACAACAATCCGGAAACCAAACTCCCGAAGCGATGAAAATTCAGAAGACTGTCGGACTTCGTAACGATTCTTGAATTCCGACAGTCTCCTGGAGGCTTGGATTTTCATCCGCTAGAGCTTCCACTCCGCAACCCGCTGAAAAAGTGCCGCGCATTGACGCCGATGGAACGATTGCGATAGCCCCCCTCCTGCACCACCAGCGTGGGATATCCCAGGGTCCCGATCGCACGGCCGTTCAATTCAAAGTCGCGCGCTGTCAGATTCCAGGTTCCGGTCGGATCGCCCCTGGCGGTATCGAGGCCAAGACATACAACCAGATGCGCAGGATTGAAGCGCTCGATACGGCGCAGCGCCTTGTCGAGAGCTTCTTGATATTGCCCCGCCTCCAACTGCTCCGGCAGTGGAATATTGAGATTGAAGCCACGCCCCTCACCCTCCCCCTTTTCATCTGCAAATCCACTGAAATACGGGTAAGCGAAACGCGGGTGGCCATGCAGTGAAACCGTCAACACCTCTGCGTTGTCATAGAAAATACTCTGCTGGCCGTTGCCGTGGTGATAATCGATATCCAGAATTGCCACCCGGCCGTGTGCTGCCAGTCGGTGTGCAGCCAGCGCCGCATTGTTGAAATAGCAGAACCCTCCGAACACGCGGCGCTCTGCGTGATGCCCCGGGGGGCGCACCAGGGCGTAGGCAAAACGGAAACCCTCGAGCAGCAGGTCGGCGCCGGTCAGGGCGCAGTCGGCCGCTCTGCGTGCTGCGGCCCAGGCATTGTGATTGAGCGGAGTGAAGTTATCGATGCAGTAATAACCGGCACGCACTGCCAGCTCCACTGGCGGCCGCGCGACGTTGCGCACAGGAAAGACATAGGGGTAGACCGATCGGTTTTCAGGCAAGCCGGCACAGACCCGTTTGAGATAGGCCAGGTAATCGCGATCATGGACGCCCGCCAGCATCTTTTCCGGAAAGGTTCGCGGCGGTAGTTCTTCAAACAGCCCCGTCGGTGCCAACTCCTTGAGAATCGAGGCGATACGGACGGGAGATTCGACGTACCCACGCTCTCGCACATGATGAATCGCATGGCGGTCATTGATGATCAGGGCGATCTTTTTATGGCGCTGGACCGGCGGCCGTCCCACTGCTTTATGGCCGAGGTAGCGCGGCTCCCGCAGGCGCACCGGATCATCGCGAAAAGACTCCACCACCCGCTGAATATATTCCGGTGAGCAGAGATGGCCATAGCGACGCTCGAGAATGGCCCTGACCACGCGCCGGGCATGGTCGCGGGCGAGAGACGAAGGCTGGCCGAGGGGGTCGAACACCAGGTAGGGCGGATTGTCTCCTCCCGGGGTCACAGGAGTTTCGTAATCCGTTCCCACAATGGGATAGGCCCCGTAATTTTCGTAGAACTTCAGTCGGGCCTGGTTCTGGCGAAGGGTTTGCGGGTCGGAGCAGAGGTCAGGCTCATCAGGCAGGCACTCGAAAAAGATGCCGATCGCGCCCATTTCGAGAGCCTCTTCGCGCAGCAGCTCGTACAGTGCGCCGCCGATTCCGCCGCCCGTGGTGGAGCGTGCCGCCGAGATATAGTCGAGGTAGCAGAACTTGAGTTGCGGGTCATGGGAGGCCAGGGCAAAACCGCGCACCGACTGGCGGGCGTCCTCGGCTACATACAGGATAGAGCGGAATCCATACTTGAGGGGGTCGCGCAACAGATTGGGGATCTTTTCGATGTCGCGCTCTGCGAGATCGGGGAACTGGTCACGCAGAATGCGTTGCACCTGCGCAAGCGCATCACGATTGATCGGGCGCAGGTCATCATAAATGCGGCGAATGCGAAACATCGACAACCTCCCGCGCACTCATTGCGTTATTGATTGAATTGAGCTTACTGCAGACGGGAGAAATTTCCAGCGACCCGGGTCGGGAGGTTACTTTTCTTTGCCCCACATAAAATCATCCCCGAACTGATCCCGCAGGCGCGCCTCCGGATTCTGACGGTAGAATTCTTCCCGGGAGAAGGAAAAACGGTATTTTTCACAGTACTGCATCAGGACCCGGTAAGCGGCATTGATCATCTTCATTTTTTCCGCATCAGGCTGATCCCCCGCATCGGGATGATAACGCCGCACCAGTTTTTTGTGGCGCTTTTTAATCTCCTGCAGCGTGGTGCGATCGGTCAGGGCGAATACGTCCAGAGCCTGCTCCAGTTCTTTATACTGCATGACAAATCTTCTCCAACCGACAGTTTTGCGGGCCGCACCCCCAGGGCTTTACCTATTCACTTGTCCCAAAATAACATAAGTAGTAAATTTTCCCTTGCATAACAATGCAGATCTGATACTCTCACGATATCCGAAGCCAACCCTCTCATCAACAACCATCTGCTCAATCTGCTTCGGCTTATCTCTCACCAGGAGCAAACAGACATGGAAGACCTCTGGAAACTTCAGAAAATTGGCTACCGCACCAACGACCTGGCGGATCAGGCCGAATACCAACAGATGCTTAAACGGTTCCGCGAAGAGGAGATTAAAAACAACCTGCAGGACCTGCTCTACAATCCGCCCGCCGGCAAGGATCCTTCGCACCCTCCGAAATAATTCAAAAGTCTGGCAATTTCCATTCGTTGAATGCCGCCTTGCGCCATCGTTACACCATCAGCCTTCTCCCTCTCCTAATTTCTTGATGGCAACCCGGGACTGTGCTAAATTGCCGATTCATTTAACCGCCCGATCCATACCGCCGGAGGAAGCGCTGAAAATGGAACTGAAAACTCTCCCCCTGTCTCAACCCAAGACCAAACCGCAGGACGAAGGCAAGCTCAACTTCGGCCAGATCTTCACCGATCGCATGTTCGTGATGGAATACCAGGCGGGCAAAGGCTGGCACTCGGCCCGCATTGAGCCGTACGGCCCCTTTTCCCTTGATCCGGCTTCTGCCGTCCTGCATTACGCCCAGGAAATCTTCGAGGGGCTCAAGGCCTATCGCCGTCCTGACGGGGAGATCGCCCTCTTTCGCCCGGCCGACAATATCAAACGTTTCAATCGCAGCGCGGCACGCATGTGCATGCCCGAGGTTGACGAAGAGTTCTTCCTCGACGCCATCAAAGAGCTGGTACGACTTGAGGCGGAGTGGGTTCCCCACAATGAGGGCACCAGCCTCTATATCCGCCCGACCATGATCGCCACCGACCCGTACCTCGGGGTCAAACCGTCGGACACCTACCTGTGCTATGTGATCCTGTCCCCGGTGGGCGCCTACTACAAAGGCGGCTTCAGTCCGGTTAAAATCTGGATCAGCGACGAATTCGTGCGCTCTGCACCAGGCGGCACAGGCGAAGCCAAAACCGGCGGCAATTATGCGGCCAGTTTGCGCGCCTCCATGGAGGCCGCCGCTAAAGGATTCGATCAGGTCCTGTGGCTCGATGCGGTGGAACGCAAATATGTCGAGGAAGTGGGCAGCATGAATATCTGCTTCTATCTCGACGGCAAGGTGATTACCTCACCGCTGCACGGCACCATCCTCGACGGGATCACGCGGCGCTCCATCCTGACCCTGATCAAAGACATGGGAATCGAAGTGGAGGAACGCGCCCTGAGCGTCGATGAGATTCTGGAGGGGGCCCGCTCCGGGCGCCTCAAGGAGGCCTTCGGCACGGGAACCGCTGCGGTGGTATCGCCAGTGGGACAATTTACCTACCGAGACGAGACGGTTTCGGTTGGCGACAACCAGGTCGGCGAACTGACGCTCAAACTCTATGAAACCCTGACCGGCATCCAGTACGGGCAGCGCAACGATCCCCATGGCTGGATTGAGTTGATCTAATTGCCGCAAAACATAAATAAAGGCCAGTAGTTCAATTGGTAGAGCACCGGTCTCCAAAACCGGCTGTTGGGGGTTCGAGTCCCTCCTGGCCTGCCACCTCTACCCCGATCCCCCGGATCGGGGTTTTTTATTTCTCTGCTCAATCCACGAGCATCGCTGCAAAAAATATCAGCAGACAATCTAGGCACATACGGTCAGATAGCCAGAACACCCCCACCTTCCTGCACGGCACGATCCCTGCTTAAGCTTTTCTTCCCGCTGACCATCCTGCCCCCAACCGGAATAAGCACATATCTACTCACACAGAGCACGTATACGCAAAAATAACTAACTAGGAAACACAAAAAATATGAAAAGCCCTGAGAGAAACCACACTGAATTTTGCTATACTAGCGCGCCAATCTCGGGAAATCACAGCAAAAACAACAAAAGAAAGAAAAAAATGCAAATAAAGGCACGCTGATTGCTTAGATACAGAAAAATGCTTCAGGTGTGTACCGTTATTTCCCCTTTAACGTCTGACCATTACCTGCGCAACAGAAACCGAATCCAACTGGGAGGACAGTAGACCATGTGCCGTATTGGTGCCATTAAAAGTGTCGATTATCTGCATCCAAGTCAGGCCTTGCTACTGATGCAGTCGCAGCAGAAGGGACATGACAACTCCGGCTTTGCCATGGTCATGCACGACCTGGGTGGGATCTTCAAGAACTACAAGAATCTTCCGACCCTCTCGCTGGCCTGCACCGATGAAGGTCTCAAACGTGCCGAAGACATTCTGCACGAAGCCGGCTTCAGCCGTGTTCTGCAATGGGTGCCGGAGACCAACAACGAACCCGGTCTCGATATCATCGCCATGCCCAACTACGTTTTCGAGACCTTCAATTATCCCCGGCAATACCGCAAGGCAAGCCAGAAGGAGAAAGAGGAACTGCTGCTCGACATGCGTCTGAAGCTGCGCTTTGCGCTGGAGGAGGACGATCAGGGCTTTGTCTACTCCTTCTGGCCCGATGTGGTCACGCTCAAGGAGATCGGCGATCCGAAAGATATCGGGACCTATTTCAATCTGTGGGAGCCTGACGATCAGTTCACCGCCAAAGTGATCACCGCCCAGTGCCGTCAGAATACCAACTACGACATCGTGCGCTACGCCGCCCATCCGTTCTTCCTGCAGGGATATACGGCCCTGGCCAATGGAGAAAACACCTTCTACCAGAAGAACAAGGAATTTCAGCGCAGCCTGCATCGCGGCTACATCGGCTTCGAGTCGGACAGCCAGTGCTTTCTCTACACCCTGCACTATGTGCACCGCGAACTCGGCTGGCCGCTGCCCTACTTCAAGCATGTAGTCACCCCCCTGCCCTTTGAGGAAGCGTCGCGTCGCGAGGACCGCGATCAGCTCTTCGCGATCCGGCAGTCGCTAGCGCATCTGGAGATCAACGGACCGAACACCATCATCGGCGTCCTGCCCGACAACACTCTTTTCACCTGCTGCGACGCCAAGAAGCTGCGTCCGGTGGTGGTCGGCCGTTCCGAAGACAAGGTGATCATCTCTTCGGAAGTTTGCGGCATCAACGAAGTTCTGCCCGATCGCGACTGGGAAACCGACATCTATCCCCATGAACGCGAAGTCGTGGTGATCGATAACGAGTTGGAGGTTCAACGATGGAAGCAATGAAAGTCAACGACGTCACCCCCAACGATCTGCCGTGGAAGGTCGAATATGACGCCAGCCGCTGCACCCTGTGCGGCTCCTGCGTCGCGGCCTGCTCCTTTCGCGCCATCGAGCCGAAGGTCGAGCGCCGCCGCATGATCTGGTCCGAAAGCGAATTCCCTGAACCGAAGGCGCGCTTCTCAGCGGTGCCCGTCATCCACCAGGCCAGATCGATCCGCAATTACTGCCGCGGCTGCGGCATCTGCGAAAAGGTCTGCCCCAATGACGCCATCGGGCCGGTGCGCAACCCCGATACACGCCACCCTGTCATCACCCGCTGCCTGGGAGGGGATTCCATCAAGCGCGGCGGCCGCAAGAACCTCGAGGGAAGCGTGCGTACCCTTGACCGCATCCGGGTGGGACGCATCTCCCAGATGACCGACCCGAGCCTCGATGCCCAGCGCCACACTTTCGACCTGCTGGCGCCCTTCGGCCGCATTCTGCCGCCGGAGCAGCTCAATTTCCGCGTCACAGAGGACGGCAGGCTTGCCCCCTCCGGCCAATCACCGCCGGTCAACTGGATCTATCCGGTCATTATCGGGGATATGTCCATCGGGGCGCTTTCGTGGCGCATGTGGGAAGGAGTCGCCATGGCGACCGCCTATCTCAACGAGGAGTGCGGCCTGCCGGTACGCATGTGCTCCGGCGAAGGGGGCGTGCCGGAACGACTGCTGAAAAGCCGCTACCTCAAGTACATGATCCTGCAGATCGCCTCGGGCCATTTCGGCTGGAACCGCATCGTCAAGGCCATGCCGAGCATGGTCGAGGATCCGGCCGGAGTGCTGATCAAGATCGGCCAGGGGGCCAAGCCCGGCGACGGCGGCCTGCTGCAGGCCCAGAAAGTGGCCGGACACATCCAGTCCATCCGCGGCGTCCCCAAGACCGACCTGCTCAGTCCGCCCAATCACCAGGGGCTCTACTCGATCGAGGAGAGCGTGCAGAAGATGTTTCTCTCCTTCAATGCCGCCTTCAAATTCCGCGTGCCGGTGGCGATCAAAGTCGCCGCTTCCGCCACCAGCGTTTCGGTGTTCAATAACCTGGTTCGCGACCCTTACAACATCGTCGGCGGTTTCTTCCTCGACGGCATCGACGGCGGCACGGGGGCGGCCCACGAGGTATCTCTCGACCACACCGGCCACCCCATCGTCAGCAAATTGCGCGACTGCTACCTGGCCGCCGTAACCCAGGGACGCCAGGGGCAGATCCCCCTGTGGGCGGCGGGTGGCCTCGGCAAGACCGGCGATCTTGCGGCCGACGCCTTCAAAATGATGTGCCTGGGCGCCAACGGCGTGTTTACCGGCAAGCTCATCCTGCAGATGGCCGGCTGTGTCGGCAATGACCTGGGACGCTGCAATGCCTGCAATACCGGCCTCTGCCCAGTGGGGATCACCACCCAGGAATCGGCTCTGGCACATCGGCTTGATCCGGAGAAAGTTGCACAGAATATCGTCAACTACTTCCTCGCCATGGATCAGGAGTTCAAGAAGCTGATGGCGCCGATCGGCAACAGCGCCCTGCCCGTCGGGCGTTCCGATGCCCTGGTGGCCACCGACAAGGCGGTCGCCGACCGGTTGCAGATCCAGTATGTGTGCTAGATCTCGTAAGGAGTGAGGAGTAGAAAATGGCAGCTCAAATAGTCGGTTTTGATGATAAGAAGCAGCGTATTTCAACTCAGTTGCTGCTGCAGAAAATTTATGCCGCCCTGGAACAGGGGGAGACTGAATTCGAAGTTCTCTCATCGGGACATCACGATATCGGAGGACCCTTGTGGACTGGAGACGGGTCGCCGCTGCGCTTTCGGGTCAAAAATCCCGGCCAGCGGGTTGGGTCCTTCGGTCTGGAAGGGACCGAGATCGTCGTCGACGGTTCTGCGCCTGCCGACGCCGGCTGGCTCAATGCCGGCGCCAACCTGACGATCCTTGGAGACGGTGGCGACACCACGGCGCATTGTGCCGCCAGCGGCGTAATCCGGGTCGCCGGGCGGGTCGGAGCGCGTTCCGGCTCGCTGATGAAGCACGACCCGGCCTATGAGCCGCCGGAGCTGTGGGTCCTGAAGAACACCGGCTCCTTCTCGTTCGAATTCATGGGTGGCGGCATCGGCGTCATCTGCGGCATCGACTGCGAGGGTTACGATTCGGTCCTCGGCGATCGCAGCTGCGTCGGCATGGTGGGAGGCACCATCTACGTGCGCGGCCCGGTGAGAGGACTTTCCAACGAAGTATGGCTGCTTGATCTCGACGACGCTGATCGCACCTATCTCGACCAGGGGCTGCCGCTTTTTCTGGAAAAAATCGGCCGTCCCCACCTGCGGGAGTCGCTGCTTGATTTTTCCCAGTGGAAAAAAATCGTCGCCAAGAGCTACGAAGAGCGCAATATCCACAGCCGCATCTCCATCCGTGAATTCCGGCGCGACAAATGGGTCGAAGGCGGCATTTTCGGAGACGTGGTGGTGGACGACTACGCCCATATCGCCAACCTGGTCAACACCGGCGAAGATCGCCTCAAAATTCCGCGCTGGCAGGACAAGCGCTTCGGTGCACCCTGCCAGGTGGCCTGCCCCTCCCAGATACCGACCCAGGACCGCATCAACCTGCTGCGCCAGGGCAAGGTGAAAGAGGCGCTTGAACTGGTCCTCAACTATTCCCCCTTTCCCGCCAGCGTCTGCGGCGAGGTCTGCCCCAACCTGTGCATGGACGCCTGCAGCCGCCGCTACATCGACAAACCGGTGGCCATGAAGGAGTTGGGGCGCCTCTCGCTTGAGGCCGCCTCCCCTGCGCCAAAACCCGCCAGCGGGAAGAAAGTGGCGGTCATCGGCGGCGGTCCCGGCGGCCTTTCTGCGGCATGGCAGGCGAAACTTCTCGGCCACGATGTCACAGTCTATGAGGCCGATAAAGAAGTCGGCGGCAAGCTGCGCCAGGCGATCCCCACGGAGCGGCTGCCGGAGAAATCGCTGCAGGGAGAGATCGAGAGGATCAAGGCGCTGGGCATTGACGTCCGGACCCGCACCTGTGTCGACAGAGATCTGTTCTCCCGCATCCGTGAGGAGTACGACGCCATCGTCATCGCCTCGGGGGCTCACAATCCGGTGGTTATCCCCTTCCCCGGACATGAACGCATGGTCAAGGGACTCGATTTTCTCAAGCAGATCAACAACGGCGAGCAGCCGAAGGTCGGTGACCGGGTCATCGTCATCGGCGCCGGCAATGCCGGCATGGATGTTTGCCTCGGGGCCTACGCCATGGGCGCAAAAAAGGTGACCGCCATCGACATCCAGCGTCCGGCGGCCTACCAGAAGGAGATCGACCAGGTCAAAGCGCTCGGCGGCGAAATCCGCTGGCCGGTGTTCACCGAAAAAGTCACCGCCGAAGGCCTGTGGACCAAAGACGGTGAACTGATCGAAGCCGACATGGTCATCATCGCCATCGGCGAGCGCCCGGATCTCTCCTATGTTCCGCGCCCATGGCTGACCGACCGCGGCATGATGGATGTCGACGACTGCGGCCAGGTCGTCCGGGCACCCGGAGTTTTTGCCATCGGCGACACCATCGCGCCCGGCCTGCTGACCCACGCCATCGGCACCGGACGGGACGCGGCCCTCTACCTTGACGAATACCTGGCCGGACGCCAGCCGGTACCGATCCAGAAACCGGAGATGATCAACCAGAGCTGCCTGTCCAAGGAGCTGTTCAAACCGCGCAACCGCGGCCGCTTCTGCGTCACCGACGCCAAGGACGAGACGCTGCGCTGTATCAGCTGCGGCACCTGCCGCGACTGCTCAATGTGCCTGGAGTCCTGTCCGGAAGGAGCCATTCGCCGCCTGGAAAACGACGACGGCACCTTTGAATACGTCTCCGACGACGATGTCTGCATCGGCTGCGGCCTGTGCGCCGGCATCTGCCCCTGCGGCGTGTGGGCCATGGAGCAGGTGGTGTAGCTACTGGTCCGCCCGGAATCGCGGCTTTTATGTCAAGGGACACTTTTCGCCATCCCTGGCCGTTTGACTGGCGCCATCCCTGGCGCCAGACACCCTTGTCATAAAAGCCGCGATCCCGCGCTCCGCCGCGCATCCCTTCGACGCAGGGAAGCAGAGAACTGGTCTTCTCCGCGCCTCTGCAATCTCTGTGTCTCTCCGTTAAAAGGTTTTTTCTCGGCCTCTCCCCGCAAATCCGCTATAATCTCCCTCCCAATCCGCATCAGGAGTGATGATTATGTCCAGTTCCTTCGGTACGCTTTTTCAGGTCAGCACCTTTGGCGAGTCCCACGGCGTCGGCGTCGGCGCGGTGGTCGACGGCTGCCCTGCAGGCCTGCAGCTCTGTGAGGCCGACATCCAGACCCAGCTTGACCGGCGCCGCCCGGGGCAGAGCGATCTGACCACCCCCCGCCAGGAGGCCGACCGGGTCGAAATCCTCTCCGGCGTTGAAAACGGGCTGACACTGGGCACCCCCATCGGGCTGCTGGTGCGCAACAAGGACCAGCGCCCCGGCGACTACGGCGAGATGAGCCGCGTGCCGCGCCCCTCACATGCCGACTATACCTACCAGATGAAATACGGCATTCGTGCCGCCAGCGGCGGCGGTCGCTCCAGCGCGCGGGAAACCATCGGGCGGGTGGCGGCCGGTGCCATCGCGGAAAAGATTCTCAAGGAGAAATGGGGAGTGGAGATCGTCTCCTGGGTGAGCGCCATTGGTGATATTGAAGCACCCGAGGCCGATCCGTTGGAAATCTCCCGCTCTCAGGTCGACGCAACCCTGGCGCGCTGCCCCGACCGGGAAGCGGCCAGGCGCATGGAGGAGCGTGTTCTTGAAGTCAAGGAAGCGCAGGACTCCATTGGCGGTGTCGTCACCTGCGTATGCCGCAACGTGCCTACAGGCTGGGGCGAGCCGGTCTTCGACAAACTGGAAGCCAAGCTGGCGCAGGCCATGCTGTCGCTGCCGGCCACCAAGGGGTTTGAGATCGGTTCTGGGTTTGCCGGCACCCGCATGCTCGGCTCACAGCACAACGACCCTTTCATCAAAAAGGGGGCACGGCTCGGCACCCTCAGCAATCATGCCGGCGGAGTGCTCGGCGGCATCTCCAACGGTGAACCCGTCATTTTCCGTGTCGCCTTCAAACCGGTGGCCACCATCGGCAAAACACAGAAAAGCGCTGATTTCGCAGGGCAGGAGGTGGAGCTGGCAGCCAAGGGACGGCACGACCCCTGCGTGGTGCCGCGGGCAGTCCCGATCGTGGAAACAGCCGCCGCCCTGGTGTTGATCGACCTGGCGCTGCGCCAGCAGGCGCGAGGCTGAAAACCCCGGTCAGTCGCTGCGCCGGAGAATGTCGCCGCAGTCTCTGCAGCGGTAGACACCCTGCCCCCGCTCGATGCGGCCGTGACGGATGCGGGTCAGGTAATGCTTGCGACACGTGCAGACATAGACGAAATCGCGGGGAAGGGTTCGAGACGGCTTGAGAGGCAGGCTGTGGGTGCGCTGGGGTTCGAGAGAAAAACACTCCTGCATGACGCTTCGCCACTCGGCGCCGTGGGGGCGGCATCCGGCCCCCCAGCGCAGCACGACGATCAGGTGGGCGATCTCATGGGGAACGGTCTCATTGAGCATTTCGGCGGGATGAGCGGCATAGGCCTGCAGATTGAAGCGCAGTCGCAGCTGTGAAGCTTTGCGGCTTCCCCGGCGTGCCGACATGCGCCAACCCGCCTGTGCCGCGCAGCGCCCCCGCAGGCTGAAATCGATTTCCGGCAGGGGCAAGGCGCCGAGGTCGTAAAATGCGGTGGCCTTCTGCCACACCCGCATGACGGCACGACGGATAGCATCCCTGCCGTCGTCGAAGGTAGCCTCAACCTCGACAACGGAAAGATCATCCGGAAATTTCACTTCGACGGCGCTTCGTCCGCCCCGATCCAGGCCTCGATCTTCACGGCCAAGTCTTGCGGCAGATCCAGAAAGCGCAGCCCCATGCCGGGCTCAAGATCGGAGGATTTGCGGAAATCCCGTGTCCAGACCACTTCACAGCGGCACGACAGCGGCATTTCGAGCGGCGGGGGCAGGACCATCTCCACATCGAACTGCTCCCCCTGGCGCCGGGGGTTGACCGTTGAGATGAACATGCCGCTCTGACTGATGTTTTTGGCGTAACCGAAGAAAACCCTGCGCCCGTCATCGAGACGCACACGCTGCACCAGCAAGGGTTTGCGTAAATTCCTGCGACGATCACCTGTCGGGTTGTCGGTATCGGCCTGCTGCGCTGGGCGGGGCATAGTGTGATCCTTTTTTCCGGAGGGGAGGGATCATAACCGTCAGCCGATCGGAGCGTCAGACTGCGGCGTCACTCTTTTGGTATTTTCTAAGCATACCAAGATAACTAGCAGGATTTCCATGCCTTGGCAAGTCCAGATGTGACAAAAGCGACGGAATGACCGTTTCCGCCGTTCCCCAACAATCGTGCTGATCGCAGATATGGGAGATCAGCCGCCGGGTGCGCAGGGCATCGAACCACTGGTGAAAAGCGCGGCGGCGCGCTGCAGGTTGACGATGCTGGCGGCACAATTTACTCCATATCCCATCCAGCCCACATTGCTCCAGAAAATCGGCCAGCACAGGAGAAAGAGGAGCAATTCGCGCGCTGATTTCCGCCACATCCTCCCTGGCGGCCTCCTCGACCGACCTTAAAAAGAGGCCCAGCAGCCGGAAAGCCATTGGATCAGAAAAACGCACCACTTCAGCCCCTCCCTGCTGCAGACGCGCAAGGGCCGGTCCCGTCCCAAATGGAGTACGCGCGGAAAGACGCGCTGCCGGATAAACCATCGTGCCGCTGACCTGCTCCACCCCACCGGTCTTGGCAAGCTGCTGCAGAAAGTAGAAATCCTCCCCCGCCAGTCGCCGGTTCATGCCGCCGGCGGCAACATAGGCCTCGGCACGGCAGGCCAGGGCGCTGCCGATGGTATGGTAGGCATAGGGGGAACGTGCGAGTTCCAAACCGAGCACGTAATGGCGCAGATACAGCTCATAATGCGTGATGGCGGCATCAAGCTCCGGCGTCGCCCCGCGGCGGTGTCGAAAGGGCAATACCGCCCCGGCTGAGGTGCAACTGCGAAAGTGTGTGATCAATGCCTCAAAGTAATTGCCATCGGTCAGGGTGTCGGCATCAATAGAGGCACACAGGGGTGATCCCCGCCAGTCAAGGCGCTCCAACGCCAGGTCGAAACCGATCTTGCGCGCCAGGCCGACCCCCTCCCCTTCCGGCAACTCAAACCCGGCGGAAGATGCATCGACCCAGGCCAGGTTCAGGCCGAAACCCGCGTCTCCAGCCTCATCGAGCAGGGCCAGGGTGCGCCGGTTCTGCTCCCGCCACGGCTGCATCGCATCGCACCGGTTGTTGACCACCACCACGACCAGAAATTTCTCGCGCCAGCGAGCCGGGTTGGCGCCCAGAGAATTCAGAGTCTCGGGCAGGCTTTGTTCCTCGGCCAAAGCAGGAATCACCACCACGCCGTCAATAGATCTGACACGATTTCCGCTCAGCACCCAAGGTCCTGTCACAGCGCGCCGCCGCTGGTATTTGTTCACCGCAGCCGGAATCACGCCTCCTCCAACAGGCTCAAAGCCCGGGAGAGAGGGTCCGCGGGACCATCAACCCAGTGAATTACAATGCCCTGGCGTTCCATGCGGCGAAACCAGGTCTCCTGCCGCTTGGCGAATTTATGAATGGCTGTATTGAGCTGCGCCCGCACTTCATCAAAACTCAACTCCCCCTGCAGATAGCGTGCGATGAAGCGGTATTCAAGACCGTAAAACTCCATCGTTTCCCAAGAGACACCCTGCTGGTGCAGACGCGCGACCTCCTCCACCATCCCTTCGTCCAGGCGCTGCTGCAGGCGGCGGGTAATGCGCGCCCGCAACTCGGGACGCGGCCAGCGGATACCGATCACCAGTGGGGTAACGGAAGGCAGTGGCGGCAGAGAGCCGGCGGCACGCTCCCCTTCAGCAATCTCGATGGCGCGCACCAGCCGGTCGCGATCAGTAAGGTCGGTGGTATTGTGCTGGCGGGGCTTGAGTTCCAGCAGTCGCTCACGCAACCACTGTTCAGAGTGGGTCGCAAGTTCAGCCCGCAGCTCCGGGTCGGGAGGGACTTCGATCAACCGGTAACCGCGCAGCACGGCATCAAGGTAAAGCCCGCTGCCACCCACCATGATCGGCATCCGCCCACGATCTTCGATTTTTTTGAAAATTTCAAAAAAATCGCGCTGAAAGGCAAAAACATGATACTCCTCGCCGGGATCGGCGATGTCAATCAGATGATAGGGGATATCCCCATATTCGGTCAGATCCTTGCCGGTCCCCAGATCCATGCCGCGGTAGACCTGACGGGAATCAGCGGAAATGATTTCACCGCCGACCCGCTGCGCGAGCCGGACTCCAAGCCGGGTTTTTCCCGTCGCGGTGGCACCGAGAACCACCAGCAGATTGATATCAGACTTCAAGGGCATAAAATGTTGTCCTGATTATGGTACTTGAATAAGAAGATCGTCGAATCGATCACCGGGGAGGGGCGCAACTCTCCCAGGACAAGGGTGTCTGGCGCCAGGGACGGCGCCAGTCAAGCGGCCAGGGACGGCGAAAAGCGTCCCTTGGCCTGGGAGAGTTGCGCCCCCTTTGGGTATACGGAAGGCAATGGGGGCGGAAAATGAACTTTTATTCCGCCCGGCAATCTGCTACATTCGAAATTTGTGAAACCATCCCATCACCTGACGATTCTGATATTCAAATGAGCATTGCCGAAAACGCCCACAACCCAAAGCAGGGCGAAGCGCGCCGCTTGCCTCGCGACCGCCATCCCATCTCCCGCAAACTCATCGATCCCGACACGCTCAAGGTACTTTACCGCCTGCACCGCCACGGCCACAAGGCCTATCTGGTGGGCGGCAGCGTGCGGGACCTGCTGCTTGGGAGGCGCCCCAAGGATTTCGATGTCGGCACCGATGCCTCCCCCAACCAGGTCAAGAAGCTCTTTAAAAACTGCTTTCTGGTAGGACGCCGCTTCCGCCTGGCGCATATCCGTTTTGCCGGCGGCAAAGTGATCGAGGTCGCCACTTTCCGTCGCAAGCCGAAAGAAGATGAACTGCCGGAGGATCCGGCGGAACATTTCAGTTTTCGCGAAAATGTCTTCGGCACGCCGCGGGAGGATGCCTTTCGGCGGGATTTTACCATCAACGGACTGTTCTACGATATCTCCGATTTTTCCGTGATCGACCATGTGGGCGGGCTTGAGGATCTGGAGGAACACCGGATAAGGGTGATCGGTGAACCGGTCGAGCGCTTTACCGAGGATCCGGTGCGCATGCTGCGGGCATTGGAGTTCTGCGCCCGGCTCGACTTCACCCTTGATGCATCCGTGCGCAAAGGGATCTACGCCTGCGCGACCATGATCGCTGAAGCCGCCCCGGCCCGCATACGTGAAGAGCTGATGGAGCTTTTTCGTCATGGCGTGGCGGGACGGGTTCTGCGGGACGCCTCGGCAACAGGCCTGCTGGAACCGCTGCTGGCGGGATACCGGGGAGATGAAAAAACATTTGCGCTGCTTGAAGTCCTCGACCGGCATCACCGCCAGGGACGACCGGTTGAGGAGCCCTATGTGCTGGCCGCCCTTTACCTGGAACGATTTCTGCGCACCTGCCCTCCGGACGAACCGATGCCCGTCACGGAAGTCGTGCGGCGCGCAGGACTGATCCTGTCGCCGCACTGCCGCTATTTCAGCATCGCGCGCGGAATCACACACCAGGCCAGGGAGTTGCTGGTCGGAATATTCCGCCTGGCGCGCGGACGCCGTCAGCGGGGGGAGCAGCGCCTGCGCACCCACCCGATGACCCCTCACGCACTGAAATTGCTGACCGACTGGAGCGAGGCCTGCGGTGACTACCGCAAGCAGGTTGCGGCCTGGCGGGAACTGATCGATACGGCGGAGAAGAAGCCGATACCGGCCGACGACAGAAAACCTCAGCGGCCGCGCAGGCGGCGGCGCCGCAAACCACGCCGCCCCCCACCACCAAAAAACTAGCAGGTCTGCACTATGGAAAAAATCATTGTTGCCGCAATCGCCGACAATGGCGTGATCGGCCGCGACAACGAACTGCCCTGGGATCTGCCCGAAGATCGCCGCCTGTTCCGCGATCTGACCCTTGGGCATGCCGTCATCATGGGGCGGCGCACCTTTGAAAGCCTCGACAGCAGGCCCCTGCCGCAACGCCATAATGTTGTCGTCAGCCGCACATTGGCACCCCGAGCCGGCATCCACGTCTGCCCTGATTTGGATTCAGCCCTGGTCAAAGTTCGGCAGATGGCGGACAAAGCCTTTTTCATCGGCGGCGAGCAGATCTACCGCCAGGCACTTGCGGTCGCCGACCTGATGATCCTCTCGCGCGTTCACGGCAGCTTTGCCGGCGACACCTTTTTCCCCGAATTTGACGCCAACCAGTGGCGGCTGGTCTCCGAAAAAAACTATCCGGGCTTTCGGCAACAGGTCCTGCGCCGCAGGGGCGCCTGAATCCCATCCTTGAATTGCGCTGAAGCCAGTTCGTCAGTGAATTTTGAGGCCTTCCTCCTCCATCAGCGCCACGCCATAATCAATGGCGACCGCATAGGAGATATTGGTATTTGAAGCCACCGTCCGGCTGCCGTCGGTATAATCCTTGGAAGCCTCCTGGGGATCGAAGCGGCCGTTGATGATGCCGACCACCAGTCCGTCCTCCGCACTCACCAAGGGGCCGCCGCGGTCGCCGTCATGGACCATGGTGTCGAACAGGAGCAGTTCGCTCTTGTTGTGCGAGAGCACCTTGGCACTGATCACTGCCTCCATGGCCACCAGGGCATGCAGGGTCTGGTGACCGAAGGCGAACCCCATCCCCAGCACATGGCTGCCGACATGTATGCTCTGCGCCGTTCCGATGAAATGGTCCGGCATGCTCATTTCAAGTTTTTCCTCCATCTTCAGCAACGCAACATCCTGGTCGAGATTGCGCCGTACCACCTGCACAGGGATGGAGTGAACCGTTTCCTGAGTAATCGGGGTGAATTCATTGCCCGGATCGCCCGGCACGACCATCAATTGATCGTCGCGCGGCAGAATATGCGAGACCGTCAGCAGGTAGCCGTCCTCGTGCACCAGAAACGCCGTGCCCAGAAAATGCACCGCATCGCCGTCGCGGCGGAACACCATCATACAACCGCCGCTGAATTTCTGACAAACCGTCTGGAACATAGATCCTCCGTAAAATCACTTCGTCGCGAACCGGCAACGATCGCAGACTTCAATATAAAAGCTGAAAATTAATTCACCCCTCCGAGCCACTGATCAACCCGCTCGGGATAGATGCGCATCCAGCGCAGCGCCTTCTCGTAGGGGTAAAGTCCCTCGTCGGCCTGATTCCAGATCATGAACTGGGAGGCTTCTTCCGGTGTCCAGGCGAAGCGATCCAGAAATGCGACCACCTCCGGCATCTCTTCCTTCAAGCCCGGCCGTACCATGGTGTGTATGGATTCCGCGCCGCCGAAGATATTCTGCGGGTCATCCAGAAAGCGCAGGTTCCAGCGGGCAAACATCCAGTGAGGGGTCCAGCCGGTCACCACAATCCACTTTTTGTGTCGTATGGCATTGGAGAGTTCCGCCGTCATGGAGATTTCACTACCGTCGATCAGACGATAGCCTTCCAGTCCATAGGCTTTGATCGCCTCCCGCGCCCGTTTCATAACCCCCGCTTCGGGATCGATACCGACAATGCGATGCCGGAACTGCTCGGCATGCTCATTGAGATCGGCAATGGAAGAGGCTTCGATATACGGCTTGGCACGCTGCCCCAGCGGTCCCGTCTGCCGCCCCGGACTGACATCAGGCACCACCAGGCCGATACGCGCCCCTGTCAGGTTGGGACCCAGGTCGACCAGCTTCTCACCATATTGCGCATGATAATTTTGATGCGTCACCGGCAGCCAGGCCGACAGCATCACATCCGCCTCGGCCTCAGCCACCGCATGCCACATCTGATCAGCGTCCATGCGCAACAGTTCCACAGGGTAGCCCAGTCGTTCCTGCAGAACGGCCTGCACCATATGGGCGCTGGCAATGGAAGAGGTCCACTCGACATAACCGATCTTCACCGTCGGCTTTTCCTGCGCCGCCGCTGCAGACATCAGCGTCAGCGACGCCAGAACAGTCAGCAAAATTGAATAAATCGATCTTCTTATCTGCATTTTTCTTTTCACGACATACCTCCGCCTGTTTTTAAGCCCCTGCACAACAGATCATCACCAGAAACGCTTGCGACCATAGGTCGGCAGCTTGGTGGACGGGCGGGTGCGCAGCTTCGGTATCTTGACATCTTCGGTGGACAGCTCGAAGCCCTGTCCCTCCTTGTATTCACCCAGGCCCTTATGCAGGGCGACGCACATTCCCAGCAGGATGATTGAAAAAGGCAGCCCCGTGGTGATGGCCGCAGTCTGCAGCGCCACCAGTCCCCCGCCGATGAGCAGCACGGCGGCAACGACACCTTCCATAACAGCCCAGAAGATGCGCTGCATCTTTGGCGGTTCGGGGTTGCCGCCGGCGGTGATGATATCGATGACCAGCGAGCCGGAGTCCGACGAGGTCACGAAAAAGGTAATGACCACAATGATCGCCAGCATCGAGGTGATGGATTGCAGCGGATAATGCTCCAGCAGCTTGAACAGAGACACCGGCACGTTCTCCTGCACCGCCTTGGCGATGTCGCCGGCACCGAACATCTCGATATTGATGGCGCTGTTGCCGAACACCGTGATCCAGACAAAGGTGATAAAGGTCGGAATCAGCAGCACCCCCTTGATGAATTCACCCACCGTGCGCCCATAGGAAACCCGCGCGATGAACATGCCGACAAAGGGCGACCAGGAGATCCACCACCCCCAGTAGAAGATGGTCCAGGCCTGCTGCCAGTCAGTGGCTTCGTAGGTTTCGTTCCAGGTGGAGAGTTGCGGCAGGTTCTGCAGGTAAAAGCCGATATTCTCCATCAGCGCCTTCATGATGAACAATGTCGGCCCCAGCAGCAGCACGAAAAGCATCAGGCCGCCGGCGAGATAGACGTTGATCTGACTGAGCAGCTTGATGCCGGCGCTGATGCCGCGGACCACCGACCAGGTGGCAATCGCGGTGATGCCGGCAATCAGGAGCACCTGCACGAAAGTGCTCTGGGGAATGCCGAACAAATGGTTAAGGCCGGCATTGACCTGCTGAACACCGAGTCCGAGGGAGGTCGCTACCCCGAACAGCGTCGCCACCGTCGCCATGATGTCGATGACGTTGCCGATCGGTCCGTAGATCTTCTCCCCGAACAGGGGGTAGAACACAGAGCGAATCGAGAGGGGAAGGCCCTTGTTGAAGGAGAAAAACGCCAGGGACAGACCGACGATGGAGTAGATGGCCCAGGGATGCAGCCCCCAGTGCAGGAAGGTCAGATCCATCCCCACCCGGGCCGCTTCGGCGGTGCCCGGCTCCACCAGCGGGGAGGCGACAAAATGGAACATGGGTTCCGCCACCCCGTAGAAGAGAAGCCCGATCCCCATCCCGGCCGAGAACAGCATGGAAAACCACCCCAGGGTGGTAAACTCAGGTTCCGCCTCCGCTCCTCCCAGCCGTATGCCGGAAAAGCGCCCCAGAAGCAGCGAGATGACATAGACCAGGATGATGTTCATGGTCCAGACGAAAAACCATCCCGTGTACTTGCCGATGGCCGACTGCAGGGTGGAAAAGAAGTCATCCACATTGGCCTGGAAAACCAGGGTCATCACCACAAATAGAATAATGAGCCCGCCGGAGATGAAAAACACCCAGGGGTGGACATCAAGATGAAACCAGCCCTTTTCTTCGGTCTCCGGCGCTTGATTGTTCTCCATAAAATACCTCCATCTGGATATCAAACAAAAACCGTTTCCGGACAAAAACCACCATAAGAGCATACCTAAATTGAAAAAAAATCCAAGGGGGGGACAAAAGGGGGGGGGGGGCAGAAAAGAAAAAAAGAAGTGAGCAGGACGTCAGCGCGGGAGGATGCGGCGTCCGTAAACATCGTTGATCACATGCGCAAACCCGATGTAGGTGGCGAGCAGGCCACAGATCACGCCTTCCCAACCAACAACACGGATCAGCCAGGGAAGCTCAGCCGCCTCGCCCAGCGCCAGGCCGAAGAAAAACACCCCCAGCAAGGCATAAACCGCCGTCACAAAGCGCCCCAGAGGCAGCGCCGCACACACCATAACGGTGGTAAACATGCCCCAGAGGGTAAGATAGGAAACCATCGCCAGACTTGATGGCGCCTCGCCGATGCCGGCCCGGGGAAGGACCATCAGCCCCACCAGGGTCAGCCAGAACAGGCCGTAGCTGATAAAGGAGGTGGCATCGAAAGTGGAATTTTTCCTCCACGCCAGAAGGCCGGCAATGATCTGGGCCAGACCACCGTAGAATAACCCGATGGCAAGAATCAGGGGATCAAAAGGAATAAGCGCCGCCTGGCGCAGACTGAACAACACAGTGGTCATCCCGAAGCCGAACAGCCCCAGGGGGACGGGGTTGGCCGTGGCTGCGGCAAGACTCATAATCCTGGCGCCGCCGGTACCACAAGCGATCGACTCTTCGTCATCCTGTTCCGCCGGGTCGATCTGGCGAGCGGCGATCGAAGAATAACTCTCGCCGTCTTTCATGACTGCCGTCTCAAGCGGCAGGGGACGTGCGGGAGATCGAGGCGGAGGATCGGAAGCACGCTCGGGAAACCGCTGGGCAAGTTCCTGAAACTTGCTGCATTCCTGATGCTGGGCGCGGCAGTAGCGAATGATCTGGCGTACATCGGAGGGGCTGATATAGCCGCAGCCGACGTCACAGAGATCTTCGTCCTGACCGTAGAAGGGACAGATGATGTCGTCTGTCATAGTCACTCGCCCGTTGTTTAGAGAATAAGCAGTCAAATACTTGCCAACGCAATCGTGTCGGTTTCATACCTTGGCGATAGATAGAGCAAGAGGCATTCCAAATCAGGGAAAAATTCATCCTTCAGCGAAAAGACAGTGAAATCGAGGCTTTGTCTCCGGCAGGCGAGAGAGCGAAAAGAGTCTGGTTTTGCAGGTCTGCAAAGGGGAACAGCCGTTTCAGCAGAGACAGCCCCTTCAGTGCAAACCCCCCATAAAAAGGGAAAGTCCAAGTCTTTTCGAGGAATTAAACAAACTGAAAAAAGCTTCAGGCAGATGATTCGCAAAAATGCAAAGCCTGCACGAAAGCCATTTGCATTTATGCGAGGGCGGCTCGTAAAGGAGGGGAAGATCAGAGATAGTCTTCCTTGCGGATATGGTATTTTTTCAGCTTGCGGTAGATGGTGGCCATATTCATGCCTGCCAGACGGGCCGCCTCTTCCACATTGCCCTGGGCCTTGCGCAGCAGTTCCTTCAGATAACTGGTCTCGAACTGCGCCAGCGCGCTGGAATAATCCTCCTCAGACCCGCGCTCGCGCGGCTGGGCTTCATCGATCTCGATGAACTGCGCCAGGGTCGGCAACGTAATGTATTCACCGCTCTCCATGGCCAGGGCCCCTTCGATGGCGTTGCGCAACTGGCGGATGTTTCCAGGCCAGGAGAACTCACTGGCCACTTCGAGCGCTTCGGGCGAAAGCCCTTTGACCCGGGTGCCGAAGCGCTCATTCTGCTCGCGAATGAAATGATCGGCCAGCAGAGCGATATCCGGTTTGCGCTCGCGCAAAGGCGGCAGATGAATATTGACCACATTGAGGCGATAGTAAAGATCTTCACGGAAGGTTCCAGCTTTCACCGCATCCCTCAGGTCGGCATTGGTGGCTGAAAGAATCCGCACGTCGACCTTGGTGGTGTGAGTGTCGCCGATGCGCCGGAACTCCTGCTCCTGCAAAAAGCGCAGCAGGGTCTTCTGCACATTCATCGGCAGGTTGCCGACTTCATCGAGAAAAAGGGTGCCGCTGTCGGCAGCCTTCAGCAACCCTTCCTTATCTTCGGTCGCCCCGGTGAAAGCCCCTTTTTTGTAACCGAACAGCTCGCTCTCAAGCACCGATTCGGGCAGTGCGCCGCAGTTGATGGCGACAAAACGCCCCTCTTTGCGCGGTGAGTTGTAATGCACGGCCTGCGCGATGAGTTCTTTGCCGGTGCCGCTCTCGCCGGTGATCAGGACCGAGGTGTCGCGCACCGCCAGTTTTTCGACCTTATCCAGTACGGCCCGCAGCTTTTCAGAAGTACCGATGATGCGATCGAACTTGAACCGCCCCTCGAGTTCCTCGCGCAGACTCTGATTCTCGGAAGCGAGCAGGTTGAGCCTCAGGGCGTTCTTCACCCGGAAAAGCAGCTCGTCGGGCTCGAAGGGCTTGGTCACCATGTCGTAAGCGCCCTTGCGCATGGCGCTGATAGACATATCCACCGTCGCATGGGCGGTGATCACGATCACCGGCACAGACGGGTCTTTCTCCTTGATTTTCTGAAGCACTTCGATTCCGCTCATCTCCGGCATCTTGATGTCGGTGATCACCAGGTCATAGCGGCCGGCGACGAACTCTTCCACCGCGGGAACCGGACGATGATAGGCGCGCACCTCGTAGCCCTCGTCACCCAGTACCGCTTCGAGCATGCGGCAGAGACCTTCTTCATCGTCAATCAGCAGAATGCGGGGTTTTTTCGCCATAAAGAATCTATTCCTCCTGCTCCGCGCCGGTTACGGCAGGCAGCCGAATCACCACGGTGGTCCCCTGCCCCGGCGTGCTTTCGATGCGAATCTCGCCATGATGCAGCTCGATGATCTGACGGGTGATCGCCAGACCGAGACCGGTGCCCTTGGGGCGGGTGGTGAAAAAGGGTTCAAATATTTTTTCCAGATACTCCGCCGGAATACCTGAGCCGGTATCGGCAAACACCAGTTCGACCCATTCCTCGCCGGCGCGGCGCGTGAAAACGGTCAACTGGCCGCCGTCGGGCATGGCTGCGCCGGCATTGAGAATCAGGTTGATGGCCACCTGACGGATCTGGTCGCCGTCGATCCGCACCGGTGCAAGGTGAGAGGCAAACTCCTTGCGCACCTGCACATTATGCATATCGGTATGGTTGGCCGCAAAATCAACAATCTGGCCGAGCAGATTGTTGAGATCGGTTTCGCGAAGATCGGGGCGCGGCGTGCGCGCATAATTGAGCAGATCCTGGACGATCTTCTTGCAGCGCTTGCTCTCGCGCTTGATCTCATGCACGTACTTGAATTTAGGATCGTCCTGGTCGAGCTTGCCCTCCAGGTAAGCCGCGTATCCGAGAATAACGCCGAGAGGGTTGTTGATTTCATGAGCAACGCCTGAAGACAGTACTCCAAGGGAAGCCATCTTGCCCTGCTGCGCCAGGCTCGCCTCCATCTCCTGATTCCTTTTGAGCCTTTCCGCCATCCGGTTGAAGGCCTCCGCCAACTCGCCCAGTTCATCGCGGCTGTCTACCGGCATGCGCGCGTCGAAGCGTCCCTTGCGTACCTGGCGAATCGCATCCATCATGCGCGTGATAGGGGTCGTCAGCACCTGGGCGGCCAGAAACACCAGGAATACGGCCGTCACCCCGACAAAAAAGGTAATGACCAACAGGCTTGAGAGAATACTGGTTTTGATCTTGCGCGCTTCCTGAAAAAATTCGTCCTCGTAGGAACCCACTGCGACAATCCAGTTCCAGGGCTTGAAATAGCGATAGCGCACGATCTTCATCCGCGGCAGTTCATCACCCACATTGCGCCAGGGGTAGCGGATCCAGCCATTGCGATTCTCAATCATCTCCCGCACGAAAGGGCTTCCGGTAAAATCGACGGCATCAGCGATATTGGTTCCTTCCGCATCGGGATGGATGGTCAGGGTCCCTTCGAGATTCATGCAATAGATATAGCCGGTGCGCCCGACCTTCTTGCTTTTGATTTTCTGCTTCAGGTCCTCCATGGAACGGCGCTCGAAGTCGAGATCTTCATAGGTCTCTTCGAGATAGCCGGTGGTGGCGATAATCCAGTCCCATTGGGGAAAATAGCGATAGGCGGCGATCTTCTGTCGTGGATAGCGGTCGCCCAGCACCTCATTGCGCCAGGGGTAGACCATGAACAGCACTTCGCCGGGCTCGGACCTGAGAGCGGCCTGAATCATGGCGCGTATGAAATGGCGCCCGCTTTCGTCCTGCTCATCGTAGATATTCTCCCCTTCGCGGGCGATGTGGGCCTTGAGCAATCCATCCGTATTCATGGCGAAGATGTAGCCGGTTTCACCCACATTGACGCGCTTGAGGCCGTTTTTCGCTTCGTACTGGGCCCGCTCCAGGGAAATCTGGCCGCTGCGATACTGGTTGTGCTGGGACTCGACCAGGTTGTAGGCCAGATTGGTGAGGGTTTCCAGCTCCTCGCGAATCACCTCTTTCTTATCTTCCTTGTACACCTGGAACTGCTGGTAATGGCTGTCGAGCAGGTCGATGGTGAAACGCGCCATATGATCGAGATCGTCCTTGCTGGCCTGGGTAACGCCGCGGTAGGCCTGCTCGTAGCTGATATAGCCCACCACGGCTCCCACCACGAACAGGGGCAGAATCACCAGGGGCAGAACCACCACCAGCAGCTTCCAGCGAAGCTTCAGATCATTGATGAAGCGGAAAATGGTGCCGGCCATCAGAGCGCGCCTCTTTCAAACATTTCAACGGCCTTTCCACAGCCCCAGCAACGCGCCGCGGTCGCGTTCCAGAGCGTCGAATCGCGCGCGCAGCTTTTTGGAGAGCACAATCCGCTGCTCTCCGGTATAGGCTTCATGGTTTTTTTCCATTTCTTCGAGTTTGTAACGATAGTTGACCATCATGCCGCAGGACTGGCGCATCCCCTTGGGAGAGATATCCCCAAGCCAGTTGATGCGTTCGATGCGGGCACCGTTGCCCAGATGAAAACGCTGCACGGGATCGAGAGGAAATCCATCGCCGCGCTTCTGATGAAAATAGCGCAGACACAACCGCTCCAGGGGGTCGCGCAACCACTGCACGACCTGCTCGTCCTCCCACCAGCCGAGACATGAAACCACCGCCTCAACGCTGGCCTCCGTCTCAAGCCGGGCAGCGGAGTCCAGAACCGCGCGCCGCAGGCTTTCCACCAACGGGTCATCCTCTTCGCCCTCCCAGACCTTCTGCAACCAACGGGTAAAACCGGGGATGGGCGACAAAGTGGCGAAAGTCTTGAGATCAGGAAAATCCCGCCGCAGGTCATCGACCACCTGCTTGATCAGAAAATTGCCGAAGCTGATGCCGCGCAGGCCTTTCTGCGCATTGGAAATGGAATAGAATATGGCCGTATCGGCCTGCTGCGGATCGACCTCGGGCGCTGAAGGGTCGAGCAGATCCTGAATGCTGCCGGCCAGCCCCTCGACCAGGGCAATCTCGATAAAGATCAGCGGCTCATCCGCCAGTGCGGGGTGAAAAAAAGCATAGCAGCGTCGATCAGACTCCAGGCGGTTGCGCAGATCACTCCAGGAATGAATTTCATGCACCGCCTCATAGGCAATGAGCTTCTCCAGCAATGCGGCCGACGACTCCCAGGTGATGCGCTGCAGCCGAAGAAAGCCCAGGTCGAACCAGGTGGCGAGCAAGGCGCGCAGTTCATAAGAAAGATGCGCCAGGCGCTTGTCCGCTCCGGCCCATTCGAGCAGATCGGCACGCAGGTCAATCAGAAACTTCACTCCGGCCGGGAGGATATTGAAGTGATTCAGAAGCCGCAGGCCGGGTGAGGTCATGGCTTCATTCAACTGCTGCTGAGCATCGAGAAAGGACTCTTGGTCCCCGGCGTCGAGCATGCGCCTCGCCAACTCGCGCAGATGCCCGTCATCCAGCGGGAATTCATGCACAAGAAGCTGCAGGAAGCGAAGGCGCCCCTCGGCGTTCATGGCGATATAGGCCCGTCCGAGCTGGGCGGCGCGTACCCGCGCCGAGATCTCCCCGCCGCGCTCCTCAAGACAGTCGTGCATCAGCTGACGCAGGCGATCATGTTGCTCCTCGGGGAGATCGGGCTTGAATTCGAAATCGCGCTCGCCGTCGCGCGACAGGGAGATCCCGCGCCACAGTCCTCCCAGCCCCTGTAAAACATCACGCAGTGTTCTGGACGTCTCCATCTTTTCTCCTGAATTCATCCGTTTCCTGTGATTTCGCGAAAACGTCATCATACTCGTCGAGGCTATTGAAGACAAGGTTGTGTATACATAAAAACAGAAGGAAAAGAAGTGTTTGAGGGGTAGTCAATTTTTTTCATCTGGTTTATATTGAAGATTCTGCAAAAAGCATCACATTAAGCGCTACACTCAAGATAACGAGGTTCTTGTGGCAAGACGCAGCCCCTGGCTTCTGACAACCTATTTCGCATTCCTGTTCTGCCTGCTGCTGTGGGGGCGCGTTCCCCTCGAAACGGAGTGCCGTAACGCAGGCATGCAGCTGTTCAATTCAGGGGCGCACCAGGTTCTGGGCCAACGGCTGCCGACCCCTTACTGCCCCGCCTGCAACGGGCAGCAGGATGGTTCTTTGCACCTGGCCATGCCCGGTTCGGTTTCGGGGCCTCTTCCGTCAAAGGATTCGCCGCACAAGACGGCCGCCACAACCAGGCAACTCTGGAACGGGGCTCCTCCAACCTCTTTTCGAACACCTCTCATCGCCGGCATGACCCTGCCCGATCTCAGCCTGCAATCCCTGCGCACTGTCGTTCTTCTGCATTGAAAATCCTTATTTCGGGACCCACCGGAATCACCCTTTGAAATATCATTGCAGAGTACGCCCGGCAAACACAGCGTCATCACTGTAACGCGTGCCTGGGGGTTGCGGCGTGCTCGTCTCACCATGACTTTACCGGAGACTGACCTTGAACAAACAAAAGCGATCTTTTATCAACGCAATCTGGGATTTCTGCTGCTCACTGAAGCTGACCGTCGTCATTCTCATCCTGCTGGCGGCAACCTCCATTATCGGCACCGTCATCCAGCAGAACAAACAGCCGGAAGAGTATATCCGCATCTACGGTGAAGCCACTTTCCGCCTGTTTGAAAAACTGCAGTTTTTCGACATGTACCACTCCTGGTGGTTTCTGGCGCTGCTGACCCTGTTTGCCATCAACCTCACCGCCTGCTCCATCAAGCGACTGCCGCGGGTCTTCAAGGTGGTGAAAAACCCGAACCTGACCCCCGACGAGTCGTTCTACCGCTCTCTGTCGACCCTGGAAGAGGTTGTCACCAAAGAGAAGCCGGAAACGGTGCGGGACAAAATCGCCGCGGTTCTGAAAAAGGATTTCGCCGAGCCGAAGATCACCGAGCAGGACGGCAAAATCCACCTCTATTCTGAAAAGATGGCCTGGGCGCGTTTCGGCGTCTACATTACCCACGCCTCGATTTTGATCATTTTCATCGGCGCCATTATCGGAAATGTTTTCGGGTTCAAGGCCTTCGTCAACATCGTGGAAGGCACCGAAACCAGCCGGGTATGGAAACGCGGCGGCACTGAACCGCAGCCGATCGATCTTGGCTTCACTGTTCGCTGCGAGGATTTCTCGATGACCTATTACGAAGGCTCCATGCGTCCCAAGGAATACAAGAGCCTGATCACAGTCATCGACAATGGCGAAAAGGTCGTCACCGATCGCCCCGTGATCGTCAACGATCCGCTCACTTACAAGGGCATTGTCTTCTACCAGTCGAGCTATGGCCCGGCGGGCAATCCGCGCTTTACCATAGAGGCCACCGAGCGGGCCAGCGGCGCGAAGCAGACCTACACCCTGGATCAGGGCAAAAGCGCTCGCCTGCCCGGCGGCGCGACGGTTCGCGTCACCAATTTCGCTGAAAATTTTCAGAATTTCGGTCCGGCCGCCCGCCTCGAAGTGGCAAAAACCGGACAGGCACCGCGCTCCTTTACGGTTCTGAAAAATTTCCCCCAATTTGACGCCCAGCGCGGCGGGGATTATATTTTCTCATTGGTGAATCTGGAACAGCGCCAGTACACCGGTCTTCAGGTCGCCAAAGATCCCGGCGTGTGGGTCGTGTGGATCGGCTGCACACTGCTGGTCATTGGCTCGATCGTCGCCTTCTTCCTCAGCCATCGGCGCGTCTGGGTCAGCATCATGCCCCTTGAAAACAGCCGCTCCGGCATCATGATGGGAGGCAATGCTCATCGCAATCAGGCAGCCTTCGAAATGGCGTTCGACGACCTGAAAGACAACCTCAAAAAAGAGATCAACGGCTAAGTTCTCTCACCGCTGCGGAGGAAACACAATATGACCAGCGCTCAACTTTTCGATTTTACCACCATCGGATATTTCATCGCGATGATCCTCTTCATCGCTTTCATCGCCACCAAGAACAAAAATGTAGGCTTTATCGCCACTATCGCCGCCTGGATCGGCTTCATTCTCAATACCGCCGCCATCGGGGTGCGCTGGAGCGAATCCATCAACCTCGGCTACGGCCACGCCCCTTTGTCCAACCTTTACGAGTCGATCGTCTTTTTCGCCTGGTCGATCCTGCTCGTTTACCTGCTGCTCGACCTTAAATACAAGCAGCGCTCGCTTGGGGCCTTCGTCATGCCCTTTGCCTTTATCTCAATGGCCTGGGCGCAGCTCTCCCTCAACGACAGCATTGAACCGCTGGTGCCTGCGCTGCAGAGCAACTGGCTGACCTATCACGTCATCACCTGCTTTATCGGCTATGCCGGCTTCGCCGTGGCCTGCGGAGCATCAATCATGTACCTGATCAAAATCGGCAAAGAGGAAAAAAGCGGGGACGGTCGCAACCCGGCGGGCGGCATTCTCTCCATCTTCCCCAGCACCCGGGTTCTCGACGATATCAATTACAAAGCGATCATGATCGGATTTCCGCTGCTGACTCTGGGGATTATCACCGGGGCCGCCTGGGCCAATTATGCCTGGGGCACCTATTGGAGCTGGGACCCGAAAGAGACCTGGAGTCTTATCGTCTGGTTTATCTATGCCGCCTTCCTGCATGCCCGTTTCACGCGCGGCTGGGTCGGGCGCAAAGCTGCCTGGCTGTCGATCTTCGGTTTCGCCGCAACCATGTTCTGCTATCTTGGCGTCAACCTGGTTCTGTCCGGCCTGCACTCCTACGGCGGCGCCTGATTCCTGAAGATCCGCCATCAGCAAAAGAGGCCGGCCCGGGAAGTCCCGGGCCGGCCTCTTTTTATTCCATGTCGCCAGGACCATGAGACCGGGCGGAGCCGGATTCACAGAGGTCTCAATTTTCCGGCAGGAAGCGACAGCGATCGGAAACAGACAGGTTGTCCATCAGGCGGCGACTCTCGGCACTGTCGCGCGCCGCCAGGACAACAGGCAGGGACAGGGCGTTCAGCACCTCCCGGGCGGAAAGGGTCTCCACGGCTGAGTCCTTCCGGCCGCCGAAGGGCAGATTATCCGGGCCACGCTGACATTTGCAGTTGAGGTTGACACGCCCCACCTGGTTGACGAGAGGATCAACCAGGGGTTCCAGCTGTGCCGCATCTTGGCAGAAGAGGCTGATCTGCTGTGCATAGTCGCATTGGTCGAGGTAGCTTTCAACCTCGGCCCAGTCTTCGAAAGAGACAATCGGCACCAGCGGCCCGAACTGCTCTTCGCGCCACAGGCGCATGGCGGAAGTCACCGGGTACACCACCGTAGGCGGAAACCAGGGGCCGCTGCCTGCGCCACCGTCCGTATTGAGAATGTGCGCGCCTTCCCGCAGGGCATCCGCCAGCAAATCCCTTAAGTAAGCGGGCCTGTGAGGTTCGATCAGAGGCGTAAGCCACACCCCCTGCTGCCAGGGCATTCCCCAGCGCACTCCGCGCAGACCGCGCAGGAAAAAATCGATGAAGCGGGAGACCTCGTCGCGATGGACAAAGAGGATTTTCAATGCGGTGCAGCGCTGGCCATTGAAAGCCAGGGCACCAAGCAGACACTCGCGCGCCGCTTGTTCGAGATCCGCGCCCGGCAGCACCACCGCCGCATTCTTGGCTCCCAGTCCCATCACCGTCTTCAGGCGCAGCGGCCGCGGGTGGGCCTGCACAAGGACCTGGCCGACCTGCGGAGAGCCGATGAAGGCCAGCGCATCAACATCGCCGCTGCGCATCAGCGGCAGCAGCACTTCATCCCCTTCCCCGTAAATGACATTGACGACCCCCGGGGGCAGAAGGTCGCGCCACAGAGCGAGAAGCGGGCGAAACAGCAGCACACCGTGACGGGGCGGCTTGAGTACCACCGTATTTCCCATCAGAAGAGCGGGGATCAGGGTGGCGAACGTCTCGTTGAGGGGGTGATTGCAGGGACCCAGGCAGAGAACCACACCTCGCGGAGCCCGACCGCAGCGCGCATTGATTCCCTCGCGTACCGCGACCTCTCCGCCGGTGGCCAGACTCTGCGCCTCTTCCAGCGCCTCATTCAGATTGCGCAGAGTTCGATCAAACTCCGCTTCCGCCTCAGCGCGGCTCTTGGCCGTTTCCCACATCAGCAGCAGAACGATCTCGGCGCGGCATGAAACCAGTCTGCGAGCAAACGCCTGTACAACAGCCGCGCGTTGCACAATCCCCAGGGTCGGCCAGTCTCCCCGCCCGCGGTCGTAGGCGGTTCGGGCTGCCGCAAGAGCATCCAGCGCAGCGGTTCGATCGAGGTTGGGCACCCGGCCGAGAAGCCGGGGTTCAAATCGCTCTTCCCGCCTGACCGGAATGGGAGAGAAGACTTCTGTCAACGCCCCCGGCCAGACCCTGAAAAAACCGTTGACCAGATATTCTCGCTGCTCTCGCAGCGGCCCCGGTCGCCAGTTTGTCGGGATATCCTGTTCACGGGGGAAAAGCTCCACCGGTGTGGCGCAGGATTTCTGATTCGTTTCACTGCTCATGCTCTGCTCCCCCGCTCTATTCCCATAAGGCGCGCAAGCTGCCGCGCCACCTCAGTGCCGTCATCGACCTGAAGACGTTCAGGGGGGCATGCCTGAGTTACGGCTCGCTCAAGAAAAGGCCCCCAGTCTCCGCGCAGCAGCGCATCCTGGTCGATCTCACAGGCGCGGGCAAATCGCGACAGGGCTTGTACCAGCAGCGCCTGTTCTCGAAAAGCACCGCGGGAGACGTAAAGCACAGCGGTATCATTGGCGATCGCCTCGGAAACAATTCCATAGCCCGGCTTGGTCACCACCACGTCGGCCGCCGCCACCAGGTCGGGATAAGGCAGGGCTCGGGGCGCAACCACCTGCACATTCTCCGCGCCGCTGCCCATACGGGACTCAATCAGAAAAGTCCAGTCCTTCAGGCGCGCAAGAGCCTTTAAATCAAGGCCGTCGACACCGAATCCGCCGAAGGAGACGAGAGCCACCTGCCGGTCTGCAGGTAACCCGAGTTTTTTTCGCACCTCATCGCGCGGCCGACAGGCTCGGCGGGCGACGAGCGGCAGCTCTTGCTGTGGCACTTCGGCAGGAAAGTCCCCATGAAAGGGAAACAGAAGATATTTCGACGCCTGGCGGTATTCCTCGTGAAGAGCCGTGACAACATCTGCGTAATCCGAATGCCGTGCCGCAAAGTCCTGGTAGATCCATTCCCATGTGAAATTGGCGATCCCCACCCCCTGGATCCCTGCGCGACGGGCGGCAGGAAAAACCTTGGAAGAAATATCCGAAACAGTCAGATCAATTCCCGATTCGCGCAGAGAACGCGCCTCATTCTCGATCAGGCGCGGGCTCTCGAGCTGAAGCAGCCGGGCGGCGCGAAGCGTTTCAACTTCATCCATAACCAGGCTGTCGCGCTGGACCACGCCCACATCAAGCTGTCGGCGCGCGACAGGCACCCCCGGGGAGAGAAACCCGTCAAAAAACCAGCCATGGGCATTGGACACTACCTCAACCTGGAGTTCGGGATAGAGTCTGCGCAGGGTATTGATGATCTGACAGCCGCGACTGGCATGACCCAGGCCGTGGCCACTGATGTAGTAACGTATCTTCGGCATAAGGCAGAAAAAATATCACAGAGGTCGCAAAAACGGCAAGTTCTACCCGCGTGAGGTCAGGTTCCCGCCAAAACGGGCTCTAGGAGACTGTCGGACTTTGGAAGAATCTACTGCGAAACCGGTAAATCGGCCCATATTTCCGCAAATTTTCGACAAATAGGTTAACTATTCGCTCTCAAATTTCCAAAAATCTGTTCTCGATTTGCCAATTTCTCGTGACGATCCCCAAAGTCCGACAGCCTCCTAGTGGCAAAAACGCGGCAGAATATGGTCAATTGACGGAGAACATGTTGATTTCCGATTCCTTTACGATATCTGGAATGAGAGTGATTGATGACTTGCAGCATGGGAATGATGTTTGCTATTCAAAGAACGAGAAGGAGTGAGCCCTTTTGGAATCAGATCCAATGAGATGAAGTGAATAACCGCCAGGAGACTCGAGGCAGCGAGCCCCCATGAAAAAAAAGATCTCAATCGAATCTGTCGGATATTTGACTCTTCTGCTGTTCCTGCTCCTGTTACCTTCTTCGCTGGCGGCACGAACCGCAGCGCAAGCGGACCTGGTCGTTGTCCAGAAATCCCAGCGCCAGCTTCAATTGATCGCCGAGGGTCGCATCCTGCGAACCTTTCCCATTGCGCTGGGCAAAAACCCCGTCGGCCATAAGCAATACGAAGGCGACGGCCGCACCCCTGAAGGACGTTACGTGCTGGACTGGCGCAACCCGCGCAGCCGCTTCTACAAATCGATCCATATCTCCTACCCCAATCGCCGCGATTATGAACGGGCCCTGCGCCGCGGGCAAAAGCCGGGCCACGCCATCATGATTCACGGCATTCCCAATGAATTTGCCCAGGCACCGGAGCTTTTCGAGGCCATCGACTGGACCGAAGGATGTATTGCGGTCAGCAACGATGCCATTGAAGAAATCTGGCGTATGGTGGCAAATAATACCCCCATTGAGATTTACCCTTAAGAAATCCCGCCATTCAGGTTATAATCCGGAGATGTAAACAACAAACCTCGATCCGGAATTCCTTTTCAACAGGACACAAAGCCATGAACGCAAAAATGGACTCTCATCAAGACGTCCGGTCCGCCGACGGGGTTGGCGGAGTCTTCGGACGGAGTGAAATCAAAACCTTTTTCGTAAACTATCTGGTCACCATCCTGGTGGTCGAAGGCCTGATCTTCTTTGTCTGCTTCATCAACGCGCTGGCCGGAGAACAGGGGATCTTCCCCTGGAAGGCCTTCATCTTCGCCTCTTTCACCGCGCCGATCGCCATCACCTTTATCTTCGCCATTATTGTACTGACGTTCAACCGCTATATTTTCCGGGCGCCGGACCAGCAGTTCGCAACATCGAGTTCCATGGCCGAAAGCGAAGACGGGAAAATCTACAAATTCCTGAACCTGACCCAGCGGGTTCCATTTCTGCTCAGTCTGCTGCTGCTGATCGTCGCATGCTGGGTCGGCTTCAACATGGACATCATCGCCGCCTATATGGCGCGCGCCGGTGAGAGCGCTGTACGCTATTTCGTGATCGCCTTTTCGGTTATCCTGGGCGTGGCGACAATTCTCGCCATTTTGTGGCTGGTGCTGAGCTACCGGCTGCGCATGCGCAGAATGACCAGCCAGCAGCGCTATCGCCAGGATGTTATGGACCGCTTCGGGCTGGTCATCCTCGACGACAATACCGTGCTCGATCGCGAAGGCAATCAGGTTCTGCTCTCCGACGGCCGCGACAGCAACGCGGACAGTTCGGATGACAACAAGGATATCCGCCTGCTGCCCCGCTTCAACCGCGAATAAGTCGAGGCAGGGCGTTAATCTGCTGCAATTCAGCGCCCCCACTCCGCCGCCCGGCGGTAGAGACGACCGTATTTGCGGGCGGCGGCTTCCCAACTGAAGCGGCGCGTCATGCCGTTGCGAATCAAGGCTTCGAGCCCTTCCCGATCGTTGTACCAGGTGTGCACGGCCCAGCCGAGGGTGTCGTAAAGCGCCTCGGGGGTTGGATCGAGAAACTTGAAGCCGGTCCCGGTGTGCGCCCGCGCATCGTAGTTCTCGACACTGTCGTCCAGGCCGCCGGTGGCCCGCACGATAGGCGGAGTGCCGTAACGCAGGCTGTACATTTGGTTAAGCCCGCAGGGCTCGAAGCGCGACGGCATCAGGAAGAAATCGGCCCCCGCCTCCACTTTGTGAGCGCGGATATTGTCGTAGCCGATAAAACAGGCGAACTTGTCGGGGTGCCCCGCCGCGACATCGCCAAAGAAAAAGTGCGTCCAGGGTTCGCCGTTTCCGACCAGCACCATCTGCAGATCGAGTGCCATAATGCGCTCGATGGCGGCGGCCAGGATATCGACCCCCTTCTGCTTGACCAGGCGCGACACCAGGCCGATCAGGGGCACATCCTCACGTTGCGGCAGCCCGAAAAGCTGTTGCAGATCTCTCTTGCACACCGCCTTGCCGGACAAATCGTCCGCCGAATAATGTGCCGTCAGCAATGGGTCGGTCTCCGGGTTCCATTCATCGTAATCCACCCCGTTGAGAATGCCATGCAGTTTCCAGTTACAGTCGCGCAGCACCCCGTCGAGCCCCTCGCCGTAAGCCGGCGTCTGTATTTCACGAGCATAGCCCTCGCTAACGGTGCATAGCTGAGTGGCATGATAGATCCCGCCTTTGAGCAGATTAACCTGATCGTACATTTCAAGCTCGAGGTAGTTGAAATGCGCCCAGCCGATGCCGAGGACCTCCATCAGATCCTTGGGGGCCCAGCCCTGATGCTGAAGATTGTGCAGCGTCAGCACACTGGCGGCCTCTCCGACCAGAGGGTCGAAACGATAGGCGGTATTGAGCAGCGGAGCAATTGCCGCCGTATGCCAATCGTGCAGATGAATCACATCGGGGCGAAAGCCGGTCATTTTCCCCAACTCGAGACAGGCCTTCGAGAAAAAAACGAAGCGTTCGCCATTGTCGGGGTAGCCTTCGCCATCCTCCTCATACAGGCCTGAACGGCCGAAATACCCTTCATGCTCGATAAAATAAACCGGCGCTGAACAGCCGGGAATCACACCACGGTAAACTGCGGCATACTGCCGCCCGAGTACGCCCATGGGAACCGTCAACACGCCAGGCAGGCGTTCCAGCGAAAAAACATCGGGGTCGATGCGGGCATAACGGGGCAGCACCAGACAGGTGTCGAACCCAAGCTGCTCCAGATAACGGGGCAGGACGCCGGCCACATCGGCCAGTCCGCCGGTCTTGACAAAAGGAACCGCCTCGGAGGCGGCGATCAGAATCTTTATTTTTTCGCTCATAATCACCCTGTGACCAAAGAAGAAAAAAACGGGAGAACCATCGCTGAAGCACATTTTAACATGCTGCTGCGAAGTTGATAAACGGCAAAACGGGACAAAAAAAGCCGGGGCGAAAACCCCGGCGAAAAAAGCGAATAAAGGTCAACCTTCAAGTTCAGGGAGTCCAGATTCTGAACAGTGCTTCGGCCATTTCGGCGGGGCTGTCCGCCACCGAAAGGCCGCATTCGCGCAGAAATTCCTTCTTACTGCCTGCGTCCCCTTTGCCGCCGGAGATAATGGCGCCCGCATGTCCCATGCGCTTGCCCTTGGGGGCGGTTGCACCCGCGATAAAAGCAGCGACAGGCTTGCTCATGTGATCCCGGACATACTCCGCAGCCAGTTCTTCGGCGTCGCCACCGATCTCGCCGATCATGATCACCGCTTCAGTCTCCGGATCCTGCTCAAACATCTCCAGCACGTCACGGTGGCTGGTGCCGTTGACCGGGTCGCCGCCGATCCCCACGCAGGTACTCTGGCCGATATCGCGGGTGGAGAGTTGCCACACCGCTTCGTAGGTCAGAGTCCCCGATCGCGACACCACTCCAACAGGCCCGGGACGGTGAATATAGCCCGGCATGATGCCGATTTTGCACTGCCCCGGCGTGATCACCCCCGGGCAGTTGGGTCCGACGAGACGCGAATCACGCCCCTTCATATAATGCTTGACCTTGACCATGTCGAGCACCGGCACCCCTTCGGTGATACAGATCACCAAAGAAATTCCGGCATCGACCGCTTCCATGATGGCGTCCGCCGCACCAATGGGGGGTACATAAATGACAGAGGCGTCGGCGCCGGTCTCCCGCACCGCCTGCTCCACCGTATCGAAAACGGGAAACCCGTCGATTTTCGTCCCGCCCTTGCCGGGAGTGACCCCGCCGACCATCTGTGTACCGTAATCGCGAGCGCCCTGAGCATGAAACAAACCGGTGGCGCCGGTGATCCCCTGCGTGATGACCCGGGTGTTCTTATCGATCAGAATACTCATGGTGCATTCTCCCTATTGCGGGCCGTGTACGGCCCTGACAATCTTCTCTGCCGCATCGGCCATCCCCTCAGCGGCGATGATGTTGAGGCCCGATTCCGCCAGCATCTGCTTGCCTTTATCGACGTTGGTGCCCTCAAGCCGCACCACCAGGGGCACCTTGACCCCGACCTGGCGGGCCGCCTCAATGATGCCGGTGGCGATGACGTCGCATTTCATGATGCCGCCGAAGATGTTGACCAGAATCCCTTTGACGTTTTCATCGGAGAGGATGATCTTGAAGGCTTCGGTCACCCGCTCGATGGTGGCACCGCCGCCGACGTCGAGAAAGTTGGCCGGCTCACCGCCGTAGTGCTTGATGATGTCCATGGTGGCCATGGCCAGGCCCGCCCCGTTGACCAGGCAGCCGATGTTGCCATCGAGAGCGATATAGGAGAGATCGTACTGACCGGCCTCGATCTCCATAGGATCCTCTTCATCGTAATCGCGCAGATCGCGAATACGCAGATGGCGGAACAGGGCGTTGTCATCGAAATTGAGCTTGGCATCGAGACACAGCAGATTGCCGTCGCCGGTCAGCACCAGCGGATTGACCTCGAGCAGAGAGCAGTCTGCGTCCACAAAGGCGCGGTAGAGGTTGCCGAACATGGCCACCGCCTGCTTGACCTGCGGCATATCGAACCCAAGCTTGAAGGCGATTTTGCGCGCCTGAAAAGCCGTCATCCCAACGCTGGGATCGATCGGTTCGAGCAGAATCTTCTCCGGCGTTTCCGCCGCCACCTGCTCGATGTCGACACCCCCTTCGGCCGATGCCATCAGGGTGACCTTGTCAGTAGCTCGATCCACCAGAAAAGACAGGTAGAATTCATCTGCGATATCACAGGCGCTTTCCACCAGAACCCGCTTGACAACCTTGCCCTCCGGCCCGGTCTGCGGGGTCACCAGCGTCATGCCGAACATGTCCCGGGCATACTGCTTGACCTCATCGGCTGTGCGGGCGATCTTTACTCCGCCTCCCTTGCCGCGCCCGCCGGCATGGATCTGCGCCTTGACCGCCCAGGGCCCGTCACCGAGCCGCCGTGCCCAGTCACGGGCTGAGTTGCTGTTGTAGACCACGTGCCCGTCGGGCACCGAAACCCCGAAATCACGCAGGATGGCCTTGGCCTGATACTCGTGAATGTTCATGCCCACCTCGTTTTGTTTGGAGAGGAACCGACTGTCTCAGCGAGCACCGGTGAAACGGCAGAAAAACTGTCCGAAAACCGCTAATCCTCAAGGGGACGGATATCCTTGATGCGGTCCATGGCGATTTCATGCCAGCCG